>Ga0307981_1000869_pt1 | contig 28911 bp, 27 predicted proteins | sample OrgLakmetagen987_FD_201849 | JGI IMG/M metagenome (GOLD analysis project Ga0307981, IMG submission 201849) | Saline water microbial communities from Organic Lake, Antarctica - #987 | ecosystem: Environmental > Aquatic > Non-marine Saline and Alkaline > Saline | place: Antarctica: Organic Lake... | reverse complement strand
GCATAAACCAAGCTTGCGCTATCTCGTTTGTCGCCATATTTAAAAGGGCTAATGAATTAATAGCAGTTACACTCATGATGTTAGCTCCTGAGTGTCTTTTAAAACAGCACTGGAGGTTGGTTTATGGCTACTGTAGGAGCTTACTTTGTGTAGCTGTTGAATAAGTTGCGCGCTAATAGAGACCGCAACTTCAATGGGGCGTTTGCCGGGAATAATGGGTTCACCGATTGGACTGCTGAGTGCTAGTATTTGAGCGTCACTAAAGCCGCGGTGTGCAAGCCTATTGCGGAATCGTTTCGCTTTTGTTTCAGATCCAATCATACCGATGAAAGAGATGTTTTTCTTTTTTAAACATGCTTCTACTATCGCATAATCAAGTTGATGATTGTGCGTCAGAATAATGACCCAAGTATCTGAGGGAAGGGTTGCAATTTCATCTGCGGGTTCATCGCTTATTAAGCAGTTTACGTTTTGTGCTAGCTGTTTAACTTGAAACAACTCTTCACGGCTCTCAATCCAATCTATTTGCAGTGGTAATTGCGCCAAGATAGGAACCAGTGCTTTTGCGACATGTCCAGCGCCAAATATGGCTATTCGTTGGTAATAGTTGACGTAAACTTCAAATAATACTTTTACTGCGCCGCCACAGCATTGTCCTAGCTTGCTAGAGAGGGGGTAGGACACGATATTTTGTGCCTGTATACCTGTAATTAAATATTCGCGGGCCTTGTTTACCGCATCAAACTCTAAATGACCGCCACCAATCGTATCGAATTGTTCTGCGCCAGTAACCAGCATTTTGCAGCCGGCTTCTCTTGGTGTGGACCCTGCTGCGGTAATTACTGTAAGTAGTACGTACGACAGCCCTTGAGTATGACAGTTATTAAGCGCCTCAAACCAAGTGTTTATGCGCATACCTCCTCCTTAATTAATGCATTAACGCAGGCTAACACTTGTTCCGGTGTGGCTGGGGTTTGTAGAGGCGGGTCAATTTCGTAATTGCTTAAACTAGACAAAGCATCTTTGAGAGCACACCAAACTGATATGGCTAACATAAGGGGAGGTTCGCCTACTGCTTTTGAGTGATAAATACTGTCTTCTTGATTCGGCTTTTCAAAAAGATCGACATTAAAAATGTCGGGAGTATCACCAATGGCCGGAATTTTGTATGTCGCCAAGTTATTGCTAATCAGTTTGCCCGTTGAGTCCCATTTTAAGTCTTCTGTTGTTAACCAGCCCATACCTTGAATAAAGCCGCCTTCAATTTGGCCTTTGTCTATGGCTGGGTTGAGGCTCACGCCTACATCGTGCAAGATGTCTACGCGGTCTACTTTGTATTCACCTGTTAGCGTGTCTATACTGACCTCACTTACCGCTGCTCCGTATGCAAAATAGAAGAAAGGACGGCCTTGACCGGTTTCTCGGTTGTAATGAATTTTGGGTGTTTTATAAAAACCAGTAGCCGATAATGACACTCGGCCAATATAGGCTTGCTGCACGGCATCAAACCAAGTTCTTGTGTGTTCACCTAAGATCAGTTGATTGTTTGTAAATAAAACATCTTTGGGGTCACCATTTACCTGCTCTGCAAAGAACTGGGCTAAACGTTGCTTAATAATAATGCATGCATTTTGTACCGCTTTGCCATTTAAATCTGTGCCACTTGAGGCCGCAGTGGGCGACGTATTAGGAACTTTGTCTGTTCGGGTAGATGTAATATCTACATCCTCAACAGATACGCCGAATTCATTTGCCACTATTTGACTGATTTTAGTATGTAAACCTTGTCCCATTTCTGTACCACCGTGGTTTGCTTGAATACTGCCGTCGGTATATACATGCACAAGCCCACCCGCTTGGTTAAGATGCTTGGCCGTAAAAGAAATACCAAATTTTACGGGCGTGAGTGCTAGGCCTTTCTTAATGATTGGATTATTGATATTAAACTGGGTGATTGCTTCGCGTCTTTGCCAATAATTGCTGGTACTTTCAAGTTGCTCAATGAGCTCATGCAGCACATTGTCTTGCACTTCCATATGATATGGTGTGGTCATGCCTGTAGCCTCTGAATACAGGTTTTGCTTGCGAATAGTGAGAGCATCCTTGCCTACTTTGCGAGCAATAGTATCAATTATCGCCTCGGCCATAATCATGCCTTGCGGTCCACCAAAACCACGAAATGCGGTATGCGATACTTGATTAGTTTTCATGCGGTGGCCGTCAATTTGGCAATGTGGTAAATAATAGCCATTGTCGGCATGGAACATGGCTCTATCTACTATTGCATCGGATAAATCAGGAGAATGACCACAATTACCGTTAATGGTTATTTTAGCGCCGATAATGTTTCCTTCTGATGTAAAACCAATATGAAATTGATTTTCAAAGGGGTGGCGTTTGCCTGTTACGATCATATCTTGTTGTCGTGGTAAGCGCAGTTTAACGGCACGTTGGTTTCTTGCAGCTAACAACGCAGCTATGCAGCTCCATTGCGCCGCATGAGTTTCTTTTCCGCCAAAGCCACCGCCCATTCTGCGCATATCAACCACTATTTTATGTAGTTTCACAGCTAGCACTTCTGCCACCAGCTTTTGAACTTCGCTGGGGTGTTGGCTAGAAGTGAAAATAAGCATGCGATCTTCTTCTTCAGGCACCGCCATTGATATTTGACCTTCTAAATACAAATGCTCTTGGCCTCCAATCGACAAACTGCCAGTAGCTGTATACTCAGCCTCAGCTAGCGCTTTAGTTATGTTGCCTCGCGCCATTGAGTGGCGGGGACGCACATAAGAAGACGCTTTTTGAGCCTCGGCTATTGTTAAAATAGGATTTGAAGTGCTGATGTTTATTTTTGCAAGTGTTGCCGCGATCCTCGCTTGTTCAACCGTGTGTGCCAGTACCGCAAAAATGGGCTGACCATGAAACTTAATTTCTTTATCAGCAAGTACCGGATCACCTTTAAATACCGGCCCAATGTCTATCTGTCCGGGTACGTCTTGCGCGACAATGACATCGATTACGCCTTCGCTAGCGAACACATTAGTTAAATCGATACTGCATATCTGCCCACTTGCTTCACTACTGATGCCTATTGCCGCATGCGCAAGGTTAGCTGGCGCAGGTATGTCATCAACATAACGTGCAGAACCGCTGACATGCCTTACCGCGCTCTCATGTGGCGTATTTTTGATGTTACTGCTTATTAGGTGCTGCGCAGTTTCCTTATTTACATTGTGTTGTTGAATTAATTTACGCATGCTGACTCACCCTGGTTTCAATTCTGTGTTCATTATTATTGGTTTCTAGCCAAAAACGATGCCATAGATTCTGTAACAATTGCTTGCGGTAGACACCACTGGCGCGAACATCATCAATCGGATTAAACTCATTCGACAGTATCTGTTGCCCTTGTTTTAAGCTCTCAATGCTGGACCACTGCATGCCTACTAGTTTGTTTGATAAGTTTAAAGCGTTTTTTGGACTTGCCGCCACACCGCCAAAACCAGCCGATAATTCAAGCACATTATTGTTGTTCAGAGTAATATTTAAGGCTATGCAAACGGCTGAAATATCATCTTCAATGCGCTTTGATACTTTGTAAACGCGTAAAATTTGATTAGCTGTGGGTAGCGGTATTTTTATGCTGTCGAGCCACTCATTCTGGTTTAATTTGGTTTCTTTATAGCCAGTAAAAAAATCTGCAATAGGCATGCTTCGATATCTCGAGCCATTGTCCAACACAATTTGTGCGTTTAGTGCAATCAATATAGGAGGCATATCGCCAATTGGTGACGCATTTGCAATATTGCCACCAATAGTCGCTTGGTTGCGAATTGGCACTGATGCAAAGCGCTCCATCACTTCCTGCAAAGCGGGAAAGTGGCTTAACAATATGCTTTGTAGCCCACTAAGAGTGCAAGCTGCACCAATAGTGAGCATGTCATCTGCTTCCTCAATGCGTTTTAGCTCTTTTACACCGGTCACACTAATCATTTTATTAATTGCCTGCAATTGCTGAGTATGAACTAAGGCTAAGTCGGTACTGCCCGCCACCAACACAGCATCGTGATGTTTACGAATAGCTTGTGCTAATGCTTGGCGAGTTTTTGGTAATATTAGGTTTTCGGTGCCTGCGTTTGTTTTTGTTAGCGCTGATAGTTGGGCAATAGTGCTCGTTGATGCTTGACTAAATTGGTCAGCTACTCTTGCATTGCAGACATCTAATGCCGCCTCTATGATGGGTTTGTAGCCTGTACATCGACAGAGGTTGCCCGATAGCGCATTAATCGCTGATAGTCGATTTACCGAGTTGCCTTGCTTGTATAATGCGAATATAGACATAACAAAACCAGGCGTACAAAAGCCACATTGAGATGCATTATAATCGACCATTACTTGCTGCACGGGATGAAGGCGTTGTTTGTTGTTTAAGTGTTCCACCGTAATTAGCTGTTTGCCTTGCAAGGCAGATAAAAAAGTAACACAACTATTAATTGCCTTATAGTCGAGTTGTTGGTTTTCATTGTCACCACAACTGCTGGGTTCTGCCACAACGACAGTGCAAGCCCCGCAATCGCCTGATGCACAGCCTTCTTTAGTACCTGTAAGCGCCTGTTTATCGCGCAGAAAATGCAGTACAGTTGTATCTGCTCGTTCTTTTTCGATGCTTACGAGTTTGTTATTTAATAAAAACTGGATCATGCTATGCCTACATTTATAGTTTATTATCGTTTTTAGTTGCACTACGACTATATAATTAATTTAAAAGAATAGAAACTATTACAAGCAAAAAGCAGACCAATTGGTTAGTTTTTTTTGGAGTAATTGAAAGGTGTTAGTAAATTTATAAATAATGTCATTTAATGACTAAATACGAGGCAGAAGCTGGTGAGTGAAAAAGAAATAAAAACAGGTGAAATTGCTAAGAATCGTAGAGCCATTATTTTGAAGGCCGCAGAAAAAGCATTCGCCCAAAATGGTTTTAAAGGTACTTCTATTCAAAAGGTAGCCGAGTTAGCGAACTTACCTAAAACTAATGTTCTTTACTATTTTAAATCAAAAATGATGTTGTACAGTACACTGATGCAAGAAATATTACATACTTGGAATTCCAGTTTTGACGGAGTCACCATAGATGATGAGCCTAACTTAGCGTTAGCCAGTTATATTGCTGAAAAAATGGAAATGTCACGTCTAAACCCAAATGCCTCTAAAATTTTTGGTCTAGAAATTCTGAACGGTGCGCAAAACTTTGATGCCGGTTTCAAAGCAAGGCACAAAGCTTGGTTTGATGGACGTATAAATGTAATTGAAGGTTGGATAGGCAACGGCAAAATAGACAACATCGATGCTGAGTATTTGTTGTTTCATATTTGGGCAAGTACGCAGCACTATGCAGATTTTTCTACACAGATAAAAGATTTACGCGGCAGTAAAATGAATAAAAAAGACTTTGCAAATGCTACAAAGACAGTTATATCACTTATACTTGGGGGCTGTGGCTTAGAGGTCCCGGAAACATATTTGGATACAATAAATGAGTAGTTATCCGCGCGATTTAGTTGGTTATGGAAATACAGTGCTCAACCCCAAGTGGCCTGCAAAGGCCAGAATTGCGGTGCAATTTGTAATGAATTACGAAGAGGGGGGAGAGAACTGTGTTCTTCATGGTGACACTCATTCCGAGGTTTTCTTATCTGAAATAATTGGCGCACAGGCTTATCCTGATCGTCACCTAAGCATGGAGTCTATATATGAATATGGCAGTCGAGCAGGGTTTTGGCGACTTCATCGACTATTTACTGATTACAAATTACCGCTTACTGTATTTGGCGTAACGATGGCCATGCAACGCAATCCGGAAGCAGTTGACGCCATGTTATCTGCTGGTTGGGAAATTGCGAGTCATGCAATGCGTTGGATTAATTTTCAAGATATGCCGATTGATGAGGAACGCAAGCAAATAGATGATGCGCTTAACCTACATGCAGCAATAACCGGAGTCAAACCAGCAGGTTGGTATACCGGCAGAACCAGTCCAAATACTCTTGCGCTTGTTGCTGAACGCGATGATCTAGTATATTGCGCCGACTCATATGCTGACGATCTGCCCTATTATGACACGCACTACTCGAAACCATTATTGATGGTGCCCTATACTTTAGATACCAACGATATGCGCTTTGCAACACCGCAAGGATTTAATACCGGGCAGCATTTCTACGAATACTTGAAAGATGCCTTTGACACATTGTATGCAGAAGGTGAGTTTGCGCCCAAAATGCTGTCTATTGGCTTGCATTGCCGAATTATAGGCCGCCCTGGCAGAATAGGCGGACTAGAGCGATTCATTGAATATATTAGTCAACACAAAGAAGTGTGGGTCTGCACCCGAGAAGATATTGCTAAGCATTGGTTGGCTACTCATCCAATCAAATAAATGGTTTAGTCTGCAAACATTTAGGTTTTTATTGTCGTTGTTAAATAATGTATGCAACTATTTGAATAGTTCGCTACTGAAAGTGACTTACTCTTGGAGTGGTCGCTTTCAGTTATTATTGCCTTTGAGATATTCTTATCAATGTTAGGTAAAAAGCTTATCTAAATTAGTCAGGACTCAATTTTACATTTTACAAATGTTGAATTTTACCAAATCTTACAGACGGCTCCATTTGACTTAAGTATTTTTGAATACGCTTTTCAACGCGGTCAATATGAAACTGGACTTTGCTAGATGTGTAATTCTTTGAAATGAAGCCGGTGTATGGGTGAAATATCGGAAGAAATACAAGGTCATTACCGACAGCAATCACAACAAACCATTGTTTGGAAACTTGCTTAAACGGCAGTTTGATTTAGGTGCGCCAGACGTGACATATGTCGCCGACATTATTTATATATGGACACGAGAAGGCCGGTTATACTTGGCGGTTTTTATAGATTTATATTTACGAAAAGTCGTGGGCTGGAGCATGATTTCGCGCATGCAAGCGCAGTTATGGCAAAGAGCTTAGATTCAACCATTAATATAAACGGCTTTCTCTGTAAATACCAAAGGAAGCCGTTTAATAACCACTCCTAGTGATTATTCAGTAAGATATCCATCAATGGAATTACACTCAAAAAAATCATCAAAGTTGATTGATTTCATGGCTTAAATCGAAATTGCCATCAGTGACAATTTTTTCAAGCACTATGACTCTTTTTATCAGCACATCGACCTTCTTTTGCATGTTTATCTCCGCATCAGTATCACTTTCTTTTTGAAGCGCCAATATTTTCTGATTGACCTCTGATTTGTAATTAAAATAATTACGCACAAAGATAATAATTAGGATGGGTGATGTGAGTGCCATCATGACTAAAAATAATTCAAGCATACTTGTTCTCCTAGTAAGCGTTTTGGATGGTTAGTTGTGAGTGTGGTTGAATAGTCGGTTTGTTATGCCATAAGGATGTGAGGGTTATTTGGCGGGACTTACCTTTACGCACAAGCAGGTGAACGTAAAGTAAGCTTAAGATTATTGCGCTGGCCTTGAATAAGTTGCCTTCTAAATCTCCTGCTGCCCCGCCCGACATTCCAAATATTCCGTAGGCGGCATTCATAAAGATATGCATCCACAAAGGAAACCAAACACGGTAACCACATTCACAATATAGCCACGAAAACCAAGTACCCGCGACCGCCGTTATTGCCACCGCCATCACCGCAGACATAAGATCATGCCCCTGATAAATATGGCCTAATCCAAAGATAATAGAACTGATTAATGCAGCAGGGATAAATCCCCATCGACAATAGTGAAACAACACCCCAAATAAAGCGGCTCTAAAAATAATTTCTTCGAATACACCTGCATATACTGACCCCGTAATAATGGCTGACATTGAAAGGTTGAGTTCAGTACTTAATAGTGCGTAACCTAAGGTCATTGGCAAACAACATGTCAGCGCCGCTATAAAATAGCTTTGAACTCCATTGATATTCAGACCTAACACCTCATACCAAGGCGTTGGTTTAAATAACAAGCTTGCCACCAGCAATAGTGGCCCATAAAGAAATAGATACTTCACTAAGGTATGTAAAACATAAGATTGCTGATCTAGCCTCAGAAGCACTTCGCTCCAGTTATCACCCCAAAACATTCTCATAAAAAAGTGACAGAATATAAAAGTGCTTAAGATAACCAGTGATTTTGCTATGTGTTGCATGTGTTCTCGCTTAATTGAAATTTAGAATTCAAATTAAGCATGCCAAGTACCCAGCAAAGCAGCGAGTAGTTAGGGCTAAACCTGCTTTTTAAGGTATTAGTGACAAGGATTTGGGCTGATTAACAAACTTTAGGGACTAACAGCAAGCCTTGTTTAATTTCATCAACATAAGTACGGGAGACAGGGACCATGACATCAAGTGATTTTATTGATAATTGCAAACCACCGGCATTTCCCGCAGATGATTTAACTGACATTAGATTCACTGCATAAGATCGATGACAACGATACACCTGCGAATTGTTTGGTAGCTGTTTTAAAATTTTGGTTAATGAACAGCGCAATAATTTAAGGCTAAAGGTACTGTCTTCGAGGATGCTCAGTTCGCAATAATTATCAGCAGACTTGATAAATAATATTTGTGATAGTGCTATTTGTATATTGTCGTCTTTATTATCGCCAGTTAAGGTTATTAACTCAGCTTGGGCTGTCTTATTACCTGATACATCATCGCTACCAGCAGATGCAGAGCCAACAAAGTCACCTTGCTGTGGTTTGGAGATTTTGACTGCATGGCGATTAACAATAAACATAAAACTGATAGGAAACAAACCAATAGCAAAAGTATAAAAAAAAAACAACAATTGATTTTGCCAATGCCATGAGCCTAATACTGCCACCACAAAATAGCTGTGATTAAACACTGCTATTATGCCAATATAAATGCTGGGAATAAGTATTATTCTGAATCGACGATTTAACCTTCGGCGAGTTAACGCTATTTCTAATACTCCAGTCAACAATAAGGCACAAAAAGTGACCAATCCATAACCTGAGAGTCGAAGATATTTATAGGAAATAACATCGTCATGGGTACCAAATGGCTGAAACAAGAATAAAACAAATAAGGTAACAGCAGAGAACAGCAACGCCCTTTGGATAAGCGCTTTTTTAGACGCTAAATCATCTTCGAGCCACAATCTCACTATTTAGACACCTCTTAATAATAACGACAATAAAAATACCACAAATTCGAGTGCAAGTAGAATAAACGACATATCTGATCTATTCAACAGGCACCGATTTTGCTGGGTTCAGGATCATTGAACTGACTGTTGGAACAGATCAAACTAATGGTGGCCAAAGCAATTAGAGCCCGCGATGATTTTATTGTGCTAAACGCCGATGCAATGCATGGCCTCTAGCCTGACACTTATACTTTGTCAAAACTTGAAGATTATTTGCGCGGAAGACAAGCCGGTGAAATATCTGTTTTGGTTAAAGCACATTTATTAAACAAAGGCGTAACTGAAGCAACCATCACTGAAGTTTCTGACCCATTAGCAGGTGCGAAGTATGCTCTTGAAAGCGCCAAAAAAGGTGACTTACTGCTGTTGTTTGTGCTGGCTAAACGTGACCAAGTGCATGCTTATTTGATGAGTCAGGCCCAGTATCCAAATTGCCACGTAGTGTGAAAATAGCTAGGCTTGCTTTTCACTCGAGCGCTCATTCAACAAACCCATTAAAAGTGATGGCAAGAACGTTAAGCTTAAGATGGTCGAAACAAAAATTCCGCAAAGCACAATAATACCCACACCACGATAGAGTTCAGTGCCTTCTCCTGGTAGCAAAACCAAAGGCGCTAAGCCAAAAATGGTCGTGGCGGTCGACATTAAAATAGGTGTTAACCTTTTACTTACCGCACTTCTTATGGCGTCTTTGACGGTTTTCCCTTGGTCGAGAAAGCGTCTTGTTTGATCCACAATTAAAATAGGATTGTTCACTACCGTTCCTAATAAAATGAGAAAGCCTAGCATAGTTATCATATCAAAGGGTTGATAAGCGCCGCCAAGGCCTATTCTCGCTAAACCACTATTAACAATGTTTACTAAAACCAAACCGAGTAAACCACCTGCCATGCCTAATGGTACCGTAGCCAAAATAAATAAAGGGTATCGCCAATGGCTAAATATCGCGACCAACAATAAAAAACAAAGCACAACGGCCACTACAAAATTATTTGTCAAAGACGCTTTGGTGGCCTCAAGCTGATCGGCAGCGCCACTAATGCTCACATTTATGCCCTGCGCAATACTGCCGCGTTGCCAAAGCGCAGGTAGCAAATCGTTTCTAACTATTGCTTCAGCTGTTTCTAGTGCAACAGTGCGGGGAGGAATAATGTACACCGTGACGGTTCTGCTGCCGTCTACTCTGCGCAAGGTGTCACTATTTTTACTCTCTACCAAATCAGCCATGGCATTTAACGGCAAAATATTACCTTGCGGGGTCACCAGTGGTGATGATGCTAAGCTATTGATGGTTTGCTCATTGCCCGCATCACTAAACATAAACATGTCAACTTTATCGTCGTTTAATAAGAACTCATCTACGTATGCACCATCACTCATAGCAGCTACCGAATAGCTAAAATCGCGGTTACTAATACCAAGCTCGGCGAGTCGTTGCCAACGAGGACGAATTTCAATTAAAGGTTGATTTAGCGATAATGAGCTGGGGTCGGAGTTTAGCTGTGGATTATCGAAGCGGACTTCAGCCTCGGCATATACTGCCTTTGCAGCTTGATATAGGTCTTGTATATTGTTTCCAGCCAAATCAACCGCTACTGCACGAGTGCCACCATCGTTGCTTGAAATAATAGATCCTCTGGATGAAAATGCCCGCATATTTTCATAGCTTTTGAACTTAAGTGTAATCGCTTGCATCATTTCATCAATATATTGAGGTTCAACAGGCGCGCTCAAAAACCAAATGCGACCTATTGATACCGACATACTATAGTAAGCCAGTGGCGGCATATTAGTTTGCCCGCTTTTAAAGTCTGCAGACGATGCCTGTAAATAATCACTAAAATAAACGCGTAGTTCATCGCCAATTGTTTCCATCTCAGAAAGGTTATAGCTTGGTGGCGCAATCATCAAAGAAAATGCTTTAGGCTCTTCCCCTTCTGGCAAGTACTCAGCGGCAGGCATCACGATGTAGGCTGCACCAATAATAATAACAATAAAACTCATTGCTAACACTCTCGCACGTTTCTTATTGGCACAAAATATATCAACCAAGTGCATCCATCTTTTTGAGGGTTGGACAGATTTGCTTGGGGCTTCAGTCTCTTTACCAATATTTGCCATTGCCACAGGTACCACAAAAATAGCCACTATCATCGACGCTATAATAGCGCCGGTAATTGCAATTGCGATATCAGAATACAGCTGCCCGGCTTCTTGTTCAATAAACAATATTGGGGCAAATACAAGCACTGTAGTAGCTGTAGAGGCAAGCACTGCCGGCCATACCTCGGTAACCCCTTCAACTGCAGATTTATAGCGACAAAGACCTCTTTTTCGAGCTTGCATAATCGACTCTAGCACCACAATGGTGTTGTCAACAGTCATCCCAATTGCAAAGGCAATACCCGCCAAAGAAATAACATTAATGGTGCGGCCAAAAGCAATCAGGGCTAAAAAACCAGCAATTGTGCATATAGGTATACCCATTACGCCTATAAGAGTAGAGCGAGCAGAGCGCAAAAAATAGAACATGACCAAGGTGGCCAAAAGCGCACCTAAAAGAAGGTTAATCCACACATTTTTAAGTGAGCTTGAAACATATTGAACATCATCACTAACAAGCTTGAGGTTCAAGCCGTTTTGCATCAATAAGGTTTTGTTTAATTCGGCAACTAACGGGACTAGCTCAGCTTTTATTGATATAACGTTTGAGCCACTTTCGCGCCTTACCGACATGGTTAAATTACGCTCACCGTCTGAATATGACATGCCGCGAGATTCAAAATGATCTAGCTTTATGTTTGCAATATCTTTGAGATAAATATTGGCATTGCCCGTGCGGCTCACTATTAAATTCTCTAGCTGTGATAGTTGCTCAAAGCGTCCTACTACCCGCAATAAATAACGATTTTCACCACTTTCTAAGTCACCCGCCGACGCATCTGAATTACGTGCGCGAATAGCATCTCTTACTGATATTAAGCTAATCCCTCTTTGGGCTAGCTTTGTAGCATCTACTTTTATTTGAATTTGTCTTGAAGAACCACCGCGCACATCTACCTGTGAAACGCCCTGTACGCTTTCCATTCTAGGACGAATGAAGTCATCGGCAAAATCGCGCAGCATGTCAACGTCAATAGCCATAGGGTTGCCATTAAGCGGGGCAAGCCGAAAGAACATAAACGCATTGCTAGAAAAAGAGCTAGAGAACAATCGCGGTTGGTCAACGTTTTCGGGATAAGCCGGTACCTGGCTTAAGGCATTGCTAACCCGAATAAGTGCTTCGTTTATATCAACACCAAATGGAAATTCTAGGGCCACGTTAGCCGATCCCATTTCGGCAGACGAAATCATGCGCTTTAAATTAGGTAAGCTACGCAAATAACGCTCTTGTTCAATTAGTATTTCTTTTTCAATATCTTGCGGCGTTGCACCAGACCAGCCAGTTTGCACGGTAATAGTCCGTACTTCTAAATCGGGTATCATTTGTACCGGTATATTAAGCGCTGATACAATACCCAAAATACACGTTATCAACACAATAACAGTCACCAATGTGTCGCGTTTAACCGCTTCGGCGATCATTATTGAGCGCTCGTTACTATATTGGCATTTATAGGCGTACCGTTTTGAAGGAGCTCTATACCCGTCAATATATAAGCAACATCTGCAGGCTGGTTGGCAATCGATACCATATTATTAGGTAAACCTGTGTAAGGGGTGATAACGCGTTTGGCTTTACCATTAACGACAATAAAAACACTGCTGCCGCCATCGGGATGTTGCTTAACAGCCGAACGCGGTAAGGAGATAAAAGTGCTGTTAGTGTTGGGAACTAAAATTTGTGCTCTTGCCGACATGCCTGCTACCAAGTCAATATTCCCAGGTAAATCTATTTGCGCTATAAACGTGCGTGTTATGGCGTTAGATACAGGAACAAGCCGGCTAATTGTTGCACTTGTATACTGCGTGCTTGATGAATCGAGAAATACGCGCACCGCTAAGCTGGTTTGTGCAGCTAAGCGACCATAGTATTCTTGCGGCACCGCTACACTCAAGCGCAAATTGTCTTGTGCAACTAGTGTAAATGCCGGTGTTTGTTGCGTTATCCACTCCCCAATGTCTACATTGCGCAGCGCAATTACACCGTCAAATGGCGCTCGTAAAGTGTGCCGGTTTAGCAATTCCTGCTGCAAACTAAGAGCAGCATCGGCTCGTTTTAATTGCGCTTGGGAGTTAGCAACTAAAGCCTGGCGTTCTAATATTAAGGTTTGCGGAACTACTTGCTGCTGCGACAGCTTTTTTGCTTCGGTAAACAGTCGCTTGGCTTCTACTTCATTAACTCGCAGCGCATTTACATTTGCCATTGCGCCCTGTATTTCTAGTTCTGCAAGCTTACTGTTTAAGGTGAGTAAAACGTGATTTTTTTTAACCACATCGCCTATTTCTGTAAAGATTTTAGCCACTCTACCTTGGGCCAATGGCGCAAGCTGTGCGTGCTGTTTGGCCTCTACTGTGCCGGCAAGCATTATGGTTTCGTTAGTTTGTTCTTGCGCTGGAAATATGGCGTCTACATTAACCACTGTGTTTAAGGATTGCGCATCTGCAGTTTGAATATGTAAAGTGAAAAAAAGTGCGCAGAAGCCAACGTACGCTAGTTTAACTTTAGTGAGACCCGGTTGTTGTGTAAACATGTTTTCTCTTAAAATATATTACGCTGAGCTGCCACGGTTAAAAAATGAAGATGCTATATTTCATACAATAAAAATTCAAATACTCACGACTCGAATATTGCCAACGGGCACTTTAGGAGTGCGTCATTATGCCTATGGCTATCATTAAAGCAGATTTGCTTAATTTAATCTGCAAGCAAATTATAAATATACGGATGAGCAATCAAAGTGTCTACAGAATAAGAGTACTTCAAATCGCTGACTTTTTCTGTAAATAGTTAAAACTATTTCATTTCGTCTTCTTTGGGTTCAAGTTTGTCGGCAAAACCCAAATCTGTTGATGGCATTGGCTCGTTGCGCGTTGCACCTTCAGCTAAATAAGTATCCATCCAGCACATAAAGCGAAGTGAATAGTCATATTGCGCCCCACATTCATGCGTAGCCACCATAAGAACCGCCTGTAATACCCACGCGATCTTTATTCACTAAGCCTTTGGCAACGAGTGCATCAACTCCATCTACCAAGTCATTAAACTCTTTACCCGCATAGTCGTTTTGATGCTCTTTTGCAAAAGCAACACCACGTCTAGTTGAGCCACGATAATTTGTCACTCTTGCGTCCAGCTAAAAAGGCAGGTATCGATTGAAACACAGTTTGAAGCAGTCATACGATTGAATCAAACTCGACTGACTCCAATTCGCTCTTTGCCGTCAGTCAAGGTTAATTAATTGAATGATTTTTTTTCGCATAATATAGTCTCATAGCTCTAATTCCATTAGTCCGTGCGTTAAGCTGTCCTTTCGAACGTGACCTTGAATGATCACTTATTATCAATAATTAATTTGAGCGTGGCATACATATACCGGTATTTTGGGGAGCCTACCTAGTAGCGTTTACCTTCGAGTCAGACTCAAGGTAAATACATCATACATTTGTAAATTTAACCCAGTTGCGTACTTTATTTAACAATGACACCTATGCTGTTGTCTAGGGTCACAAAAATAGAGTGACGAACCTCATTGTTGATGGCTTTGCTGCAATGCCCTTGACCTTGGGTGTCCTCAAGTAAAAGTACGTCGCCGACGCCATAAACGCGTTGTTCACCATTGGATACAGTAAATTCTGCACTTCCTTTTATTATAAACAAAAGTTGACGTGTTGGTGCTGGATGCCATTTAAAATCATAATCAGCAGGGGTTTCTCTAAAAATAACTGAACCCGCTTCAAACTTTTTTGACAGCAAGCCGATGGGGCCGCCATCGGCTAATTCAATTTCTACTTGGCCAAATGCGCTTAGACCTTGTTCGTCGTTATAAATTCTGGGTATGATCATGTGTCTGGTCCTAATAATCTGAAATCGTTAATAAAGTGTCGTAATACTTGCAAACTAGCGGCCACATCAGTCGCAGTGATTGATTCTCCGGGGTGGTGGCTGATGCCTTTTTCGCAGCGAGTAAAAAGCATACCAACTGGACATATATCTGCCATTGCCATGGCGTCATGGCCAGCACCTGAAAGCAATTTTAAAGGCTTTATATTCGCCAATTGTGTTGCTTTTGTTAGCGCGTTAATTAATTTACTATTGCAAATAACCGCTGGTGCACTATGCGTAATCGCCGAGCTAACCTTTAGATTACGTGTATTGGCAATATCGCTAAAGCGGGTCAATATTTTATCTAAAGTAAGATCACGTAAGTCATCATCGTCACTTCTAATGTCCAAACTAAAATCAGCGTTCCCGGAGATGACATTCACTGCATTAGGTTTATTTTCTATTTTGCCAACCGTCGCTACCACACCCATTTCAATGGCAATTTGTTCGACAGCGAGTATCATCTCGCTTGCGCCGGTGAGTGCGTCTTTACGTATATTCATTGGCACAGTACCTGAGTGTCCAGCCATACCGCAAACATTAATAGTAAAACGTTTTGCCCCCGCAATAGCGGTGACAATGCCAACAGGTAAGTCCTGTTGTTCAAGCACTGGGCCTTGTTCAATGTGCAGTTCTATATAAGCAAGGAGCGAAGATGCGGGTACTTTACTTAAATGTATCTCATCGAAATTAAGCTCGAAATCAAGCATAGCTTGTCGCAAGGAAACGCCGTTGGTGTCCAATAGATCTGCCCAGCTATTATCCCACTTGCCGGTTAGGGCGCGGCTACCTAATAAGGTGGAACCAAACCTCGTTCCTTCTTCATCGCCAAAACCAACAATATCAATATGAAATGGAAATGTTCGTTGTTCTTGGTAAAACATTTCGATAAGCGCAATAGGGCATACGACACCAAGCATTCCGTCATATTTCCCGCCATTAATCACCGTGTCGAGATGACTTCCAATCACTAGGCGCTGGGCACTTGGGTTGGGACTTTCATAACGCCCCCAAATATTGCCTGCACCATCTTGCCACGTGCGCATATTGGCTTGTTGCATCCAACCAGCCACAGCTGCGTTGGCGAGCTTATGCTCTGGGCTTAGATAACGTCTGTCAACGATCCCTGGCGATTGACTGATGTTACCTAATTCTTCGCAACGCAGCATGATTTGCTGCGCAAATTCATCGATGCTATTCATTTTCCGTAAACCGACATTGCAGCATCAACGCCTTCACCTAAGCCTAGCTTATGGCCATTTCGACGAAGTACTGTTTCAAGTGACTGTAGGGTATTAAATACGCAATCAGGACGGGCGTTATATCCCATTGTGCCTATACGCCAGATTTTTCCATGCAATGGTCCAAAGCTAGTGCCAATCTCAATGTTGAAGTCATGCAACATCTGATGGCGTACTGCCTCTCCGTCGACTCCTTGGGGGATATACACGCCAACCACATTATTCATTTTGTATTGCAAATCACCAAAAGGTGTTAAATTTAAACCCTGAACGCCCGCTAGCATTGCATCACCATTGACTTTATGACGGTCAATACAACTCTGAATGCCTTCGTCGAGTAAATTGATGGCGCATTCCCGCGCACAATAGAGCATTGAGGCGGCTTCGGTATGGTGATTAAGACGTTCGTCTCCCCAATAATCGATAATCATGGGTAAATCAAAATAATTAGAACGAATTCTAGAGCCTTCGCCTGCATAATGATGTTCATTTCGAATACCGGCTTCAACATGCCTTCGTTTATTGATTACCTCTAAATAGCGTTCTCCCATCGTAATCGGCGCACTGCCCGATGGTCCGCCTAAGCACTTTTGCAAACCAACTGATACCGCATCGAGTTTCCAATTATCTGTTTCCAGCGCATTACCGCCGATGGAAGCTGTCGCATCACAATATAAAATGACGTCTAAACGTCGGCAAATTTCGCCAATTTCTGCAAGTGGCTGCAGCATAGTGGTAGACGTATCGCCTTGAACGGTTGCTACCATTTTGGGCTGAAACTGTTTAATTGCAGCTTCAATTTGTTCTGGTTTGAATACTTCGCCCCAAGGGACTTCTATACTATGCACTTGCGCACCGGCTCGTTCTGCAATTTCGGTAAGCAAGTGACCAAAGCGACCAAAAATAGGCACTAGCACCTTGTCTCCCGGCTCAAGTGCCGATACCAACATGGCTTCTATACCGGCTCTTGATGTTCCGTCTACCAATAATGTTTGTTTGTTTTGGGTCATAAACACTTCACGGTAAAGTGCCATCGTTTCATTCATATAGCCGGTCATGACAGGATCGTATTGTCCCACTAATTGGGTTGACATCGCGTTTAGCACACGCGGATAACAATTAATTGGACCCGGACCCATTAATAAACGAGGAGGGGGTGCTAATAAGTTATTGCGTGAATGGGGAATGTGGTTCATATGAATATCCTAAAAAAATAATTGTGCAAGCATACGAATGCCTGTGATCATAAGTACCACAGCAAACACTTTCTTTAATTTTTGTGCATCGAGCTTATTTGCTAAACTTGCCCCTATTGGTGCAAAAAAAACGGTTAGAGGTACTATACAAATAAAGCCGACTAAATTGACCAGCCCAAAGGTGCCTAATGGCGCATCAACTGGAGTTTGGCCGACCAAGAGCATAATAATTGCGGCGGGTAATGAAATAATGAGTCCAACTGCCGCCGCGGTTCCTATGGCTTTATGGGCAGGATAATTACAAAACGTTAGCATGGGTACGGTTAACGTGCCGCCACCAATGCCGACTAATGAACTAAATAAACCGACGCTGGAAGCCATTGCAGATTGTCCTGCTTTACCAGGCAAGGCATCAAAAATAGCTTTTTTGCTACCTAGCAGCATATTGAAGGCCGATAATGTCGCTATTACTCCAAATAAAACAGTTAACCATTGACCGTTAACCTGAGTAACTAACCAACTGCCTATTAATACCCCTATTAATATAAATATCCCCCACACTTTTATTAGTGCAAAGTCTACATTCCCTTTACCGCCGTGTGCACGGATCGAACTTATAGAAGTGGGCACAATAGTCGCTAATGATGTTGCTGTAGCAATCAGCATGGCTGATCCAGGAGATACATTAAAGGCTTGAAATAGAAAATAAAGCACTGGTACAATAACAATGCCGCCGCCGACACCAAGTAAACCAGCCAATAAGCCTGCAAATACGCCAGTTGCCATCAAGGCAGCAATAGTGGTCCAGTTTTCAATCAGTAAATTCATTTATTTATCCTTTTTATCCTGGCGTTGAAGCTGAAAATGCTTTGCCGTCACTTCTAGGATCGGTCGCAGCTATCGCGATACCGTCTTTATCTAATACAATTGCACCCGCATGACCCATCAGTTCGTTACATGGTTCTACAATAGCCACTTCGTGCTTACGCTCTGATAATCGATGACCAATACGTTGCGCTAAATCGTTCTCAATTTTTAAACTATTTGATTCATCGCCCCATGTTCTTCCTAATAACCATCGCCCACTAGCAATTGCTTTATCTAATGGCATATTATGGTAGACATAGCGACTAAATAGCGCAGCTTGGGTTTGTGGTTGGCCCTCTCCGCCCATGGTGCCATAACTCATACGACGGCCGTCGTTGAGTTCTGCAAATGCCGGGTTTAAGGTATGAAAAGGTTTCAGACCGGGCGCAAGTTGCTGCAAATGATTTTTTTCTAACGAAAATGACGTACCACGATTATTCCAAACAATTCCCGTTGATGGACTAACAACACCGCTGCCAAATTCCCAATATAAGCTTTGAATGTAACTAACCATTCTGCCTTCACTATCACATGCACCCATCCAAACAGTATCTCCATGTTTAGCATCATGTGGCCACGGCAAAGCAACATCGGCTCGGATGTTTTTAAGCATGCTGTCGATACTCGCGTCGCTCAATAATGCAGATAGCTCTGCTGATAAGCGAGAAGCATCGGTCACATATGCATTACGTTTTATAAAGGCCTGTTTGGTGCATTCAATAAGCAAATGTACCATTTCAAGTTCACTGTCAGTGGATGCAAGCAAAGTGTCTTTATATTGTTCATACAATTTGTCGTATAAAGCTAAAATAATTAACGATGCAATACCTTGGGTTGGTGCAGGTAGGTTGTATAGTTTTCCTTTACTCGTAGTGACGCTAATTGGTTCGAGGATGTTTGCCTGATATTGCTGAAAATCACTGAGTTGAATAGGGGAACCCGCTGCTGCTAAATCCGAGGCGAGCATATTGGCTATTTCACCCTGATAAAAGTCTTTTAGCCCATTTTTTGCTAGCAATTGCAGCGTCTTTGCTAGTTTGGGTAACTTAAGTATTTTACCTTTTTTCAAGGCCTTTTCTTTTATTAAGAACTGTTCAAAGTGAGGCATACCTGATAAATCGTCAAACGTCTTTAGACTGGCATCATGCATACTCTGAGTCACTTCAATGCCCCATTGCGCCTGATTAATAGCTGTATCAAATAAGTTTGCAAGCGCCATATTAGGTTGCCATTGTTGACTTATTTGTAAGGCTTTTTCCCAACCCGATACGGCACCGGCCATTGTTAATGCCGATTTAGGGCCGCGGCTGGGAATACTTTGCATGCTTTGATAATAGTCGAGCGTTGCATTTTGCGCTGCTGTACCGCAAGCATCTATTGCAATAGGAGGTTTGTTGGGTTCGCTAATTAGCCAAAAACCATCGCCGCCCATGCCATTCATGTGCGGGTATTCAATCGCAATAGACGCTGCTGCGGCGACCATCGCTTCTATAGCTGTGCCGCCTTGTTCAAGTATTCGTGTACCGGCGTTGGTTGCGCCACGATGAGGAGCAGTAAAAGCAATTTGTGTCTGTTTGGGGCTTGTCATAATAAATGTTTCATCAGCTTTTTTGCGATATTAATAAGTCGCAAATCTTGGTTTTTAGGAGCAATCAACGAAATGCCACATGGGGCTTTATTGATTGTGAAGAGTGGTAAATGGATTTGTGGTAAACCCGCTAGTCCTGCAATCGCCGTAAATGTCATTAAATTATTGCGATATTCACCAAGCTGGTTCGCTGCAGTGTTAAGCAGTGGAGCGCGCCCTGGAGTGGTCGGCAGTAAAATAACATCATGTTTTTGTAAGTGTGAGTTAATGTATTTAGTAAAGGATTGTTGCTGTTGCTTTGCAATGTTGTAGTCTTGCAATGTAATATTTTTGCACCAGTCAAAACGCTGCTGAATATCATCTGCAAAAGTTGGATGAGTGCGTGAAATCCATTCACCATGCTGTTGCCAAATTTCGAATCCTTGTAGCGTACGAAAAGTTTCGCTGATTTTGCATGTGTTCGTATCTATGTTGTCTTGAACTAGGGTAAGTGCGGTTGCGCTTTCTATTCCCTTGACCATTTGCTCAATCTGACTAGCTTGCTCAGAACATGAAATCAAGTTTGTAGCGATACACAACTTTACTGTTCTGTGCGTTGTCGGGTTTGCACTTTCCTTAGGCAAGAGGACCTGCGCGACTTTTTCCAGGTCATTAATATTACGGCACATCCAGCCTACAGTGTCAAACGAAGGCGCTAAGGATACCATATTGTCGGTTGCAATTAGACCATGGGAAGTGCGCAGACCGAATAGTCCGTTATAGCTAGCAGGTACTCGAATAGAGCCTCCTGTGTCTGTGCCTAGGCCAATGTCAGCTAACTTTACCGCCACAGCGACTGCAGATCCGCTGGATGAACCACCTGGTAAACGCTCAGGATTGATGGGGTTAATCAGTGTGGGGTAATGAATATTTTGTCCATTCAAACTATAAGCTAATTCGTCACTTAATGTCTTGCCTTCGTATGCAGCGCCATGCTTGATTAAGGACACTACGGTGGAATTTGTATCGCTAGGTAACGCGTGTGTACGCAACCAATCTGGATTACCAGCGGCTGTAGGAATACCTTTTACATGAAACAAGTCTTTTACCGCTAATCTCATATTTTGTAGCGGCATGATTTCGCACTTAGCAGTGTACTTAGCTTTTTTATCGCTATGCGGTGGGGGTTGATGATCCACAAATACCTGTTCGAAATAATTATTGTGCACAAACTTCCTCTCTAGTTACATGCTAATGAAACAATTGTTTCATCATTATGTCAAGAGAAACATGTGCGACATTAAAAAGTACAAGCCATAAAGTCACGTATCAAAAAGCAAATTGAGTGAAATCAAATACAGAAATATTGTTTGCATTAAATGATATAACTAACATAAAAAAAGCACGACTGTAGAAAGGCAGTCTATTCCGAAACCATTCTAGGTTTACCTGATATGCTTAAAAGTAAACTATGCATACACCAATCAGTTTGTCATTCATGTTATTTTTCGCCCCTTTGGTGTGCATGTGTTTCACTAAAATAGAGCAAATAACAACACTGATGTGTACAAAAACATAAAAATAGACCGCTTGGTCAGGAATTATTATTTTGGCATAACTATTGCTGGCAGTTGAAGTTAGGTGAGCGAAAGATGATAACTATAAAGTTGGGATGGCATAATGATTAGCGATTACATGATGAGTATTTTAATTAAAGCATGACAGCCTCTAATACTATTTGGTTAAAACATCCTGCAGGTATCTTTACTGGGAACGCTGCAAGTAGCGATTGCGCAAGTAATGGTATCGTCGTAGCAAATAAAAAAATAGTTGAACTCGTGGGTAAAGGTAAAGAGCCAACAACTGCCGTTACTCAAGTTATTGATTGTCGTGCTTTTGCTATTACACCTGGGTTAATAAATATACATCATCATTTTTATCAAACGTTAACACGCTGCGTGCCCGAGGCGCTTAATAAACCGCTTTTCCCTTGGTTAAAAAGCTTGTATCAAGTTTGGAAAAATGTAGATGCAGAGATGTTGGAGTCGGCAACTAAATTAGCCGCTCTTGAGTTGATGATGTCGGGTGCAACAACAGTTTGTGATCATCACTATGTATTCCCCAGTGGTCTGGAAAATGCTATTGATGTTCAAGTGTCGGCCCTACAATTATTGGGTTGCAGGGCTGTTTTAACGAGAGGCTCAATGAGCTTGGGTGAGAAAGATGGAGGATTGCCCCCAGATACGGTCATTCAAAAAGAGGACACTATTCTATTAGACAGCGAAAGAGTAATATCTGCTTTTCATCAAACTCATGAAGGTGCCATGATGCAAATTGCACTCGCTCCTTGTTCGCCATTCTCAGTTTCAAGCCAATTAATGAAAGATACCGCTAGCTTAGCTAAATCACTTAATGTTTTGCTGCATACACATTTAGGCGAGACTAAAGATGAAGACGCATTTTGTGTTCGCCAATTTGGTATGCGTCCGGTCGATTATTTAGCGTCCTGTGGTTGGTTACATGAGAGAACATGGCTTGCGCATGGTATACATTTTACGCCTGAAGAAATTGTCCGTTTAGGCAAAGCTAAAGTAGGCATAGCGCATTGTCCTAGCTCGAATATGTTACTAGCCTCTGGTATCTGCCCAACGCTTGATTTGGTCAAAGCCGGTTGTAAGGTTGGACTTGCTGTAGATGGGTCGGCGTCAAACGATAGTTCAAATATGATCCAAGAAGTGCGTCAGTCTTTGTTGCAACAAAGACTTAAATATGGCGCAGAAGCGATAACGGCTAACACTGTTTTAAATTATGCGACTAAGGGTTCGGCAAATGTTTTAGCGAGGCCTGATATAGGCGAAATAGCGGTTGGCATGCAAGCAGACTTAGCTTTTTTTAATCTCGATGCGTTGAGGTTTAGCGGAGTCGGTGAGCCTATCGCTGCGCTAGTGCAGTGCGGTGCACATACTGTTGATAAGCTCATGGTAGCGGGAGATTGGATTATTGAAAATGGGCATCACAAGAACATTGATCCAATCGATTTAATGGCACAACACCAAACATTTGCACGCAAATTACAATTAGCCCGATAACTATTATTTTTAACCATAACAAGAAGAACCTAGCTATATGACATTACTGCTTGAGCGTTTATTTAAATTGACTGAAAAAGGGTCTAGCTTTAAAAAAGAGTTGGTTGGTGGACTAACTACTTTTGCTGCCATGTCTTATGTATTGGTAGTCAATCCTAGTATTTTGTCTGCCAGTGGCATGCCTATTGAAGGGTTAATTACGGTTACCGCGCTAGCTGCCTGCATTGGCACGTTAATGATGGCCGCAATGACTAACTACCCGATTGCAATGGCGCCGGGAATGGGGCTAAACGCATTTTTCGCATTTACTATCTGCTTAACCCGAGAGATCCCTTGGGAAGCTGGTTTAGGAATTGTATTTTGGAACGGTATTTTATTTCTAATACTCTCGCTAATGGGGGTAAGGAAAAAGATAGCAGAGGCTATTCCTAATGCTCTTAAAATAGGAGTACAATGTGGTATAGGCTTATTCATTGCCTTTATTGGATTGAAAAATGCAGGATTAGTGGTGGATAACTCAGCCACTTTTGTTGCATTAGGTGATTTGTCTGATCCCGCAACTATGCTGGCATTATTAGGCATTGTCTTTACCATTATATTGGTAGTTAAAAAAGTCACCGGTGCAATTCTAATCAGCGTGATTACACTTACCCTTATTGGCTGTTTTGTGCCAGCGGGGGAGGGCACGCTAACCGCCTCGCCTGATGGCTTTATAGGTATGCCAGATAGTATCAGTAACACCTTTTTTGCCATGGATATAATGTATCCTATTACCCATTTTGCGCAAACATGGGACCTTATTTTTGCCTTACTTTTTGTAAATATGTTTGACACTATAGGGACACTTATTGGTGTATCTAGAAAAGCAAAGCTGCTTGATGAAAATGGTGTGTTGCCAAAAATGGGTAGTGCTATGACTGCTGATGCTGGCGCTAGTGTGATAGGCGCTGCATTAGGCACTTCTCCAGTAACGTCATATGTAGAATCGGCTGCAGGTGTATCGGCAGGTGGCCGCACCGGGCTGACGTCTGTAGTAGTCGCCTTATGTTTTGTCTTGGCTCTATTTTTTACACCCGTTATGAAAGTGATCCCGTTAATGGCGACAACGCCAGCACTCATAATGGTTGGTATTTTCATGATGGAGTCGTTTCGTCAGTTAGACTATGATGATATGCCCTCACTCGCGACCGCAACTATATCTATGCTTGCGATGCCGTTAACCTTCAGCATTAGTGAAGGGATTGCACTGGGATTTATTACGTATGTAGGTATAAAAATGGGTACGTCAAAATTCAAAGAGGTGTCGGTAATAACCTATGTATTAGCTGCTGTATTTTTATTACGTTATCTATTTGATTTAAAATAGGAATTTATAAGGTCGTTGCTAAAGTTCAGATAATTCATCAAGCTGTTGGTACATTTTAGAAATAGTGCTTGTGCGAACTTGTCCTTTGTTCGCAAGCCGCTTATAGGTTTCATTGCAAAGTATTGAGACCATACTCATCGGGGCTGCATAGCTATCAAACGCATTTTCTTGACCTAAATGACACACCAATAAATGATTTACTTGCTTGTTGAATACTTGGCCAGTTGGGTCGGTTATCAAAATAACAGGTTGTTTTGATACGCTGTCGACCAATTTATCAAAGTTCTTTGGACGTCGTCTAAAGCCAATTAGTATGATGACTTCATCTTTATCTAGGCTTACTAGTTCTTCGGCAAGGGTTTGTCCTGGCTGCGGTAAAATGCGCACTGAGTTTCTTATTTGCATCAATTGTTGTCTTAAATGCAACGCGATAGGGTAGCTATTACGGTATCCAATAATACTTATTTTGTTATTGTTGGAGAGTAAATTGACAATATTTTTTAGTTGCGAAGCGTCAACCCCATTGAGTGTTTTCGTAATATTTGAGATTTCATTATTGAGTTGGTTTTGACTATGCAAAGTTGTATTCGCCACAGGAAATCCGCCAACACGACGCGCTAAAAGCTTGGCTTTTGCTTGTTTATGCGATTCATAACCTATTTGTCGAAAGAAACGACTAACGGTAGCTTTGGAAGTTTGTGTAACGTTGGCAATGCCGCTAACCGACATACTAATAATAGCTAATGGATTTTGCTGTATGTAATTGGCAATTATTCTGGCATTTGGAGATAACTCAGAATACGACTGCACAATGGCCTCTTCAATATTTGGCTCTTTACTCAAAACATATTCCTCAACCACCTCAATAGTTCTAGTGTAAGGATTAATCAGCTTCTTTGCATCAAATTAAATTCAAGTGACGAGCTCTCGTATTTGCAGAGACAACTTTAATATGGCTATGCCATTGGTGACAATAGACAAAGAAAGTATTTAAGATACTGGACTGGATTTTTTAGCTGAAAGTTTGGTAGAAGAAATACCGTGAACATCAGAAGGCAGCAGCAATACTAATACTCAGCACAGCGTTTCTAATGGTATGGTTGAGCGAGTAGAAATTATAAGGGTTGGTACTGCAGTCATTTATGAGTCAGATGCCATTGCCGGACCAGCAGGTATTAAGCCAATTCACAGATTACTGAAAGTTAGCGCAGCGTCAAAACGTAAGCAACGCGAATCTTCATCAAAAAGGAATGAATAAGACATGCATGAAATCATCTGTCCACACTGTAATAAAGCATTCAAGATCGACGAAACTGGGTATGCCGACATTTTAAAACAGGTTCGCGACAGCGATTTTGAGCAACAGATACACCAGCGACTTGAGTTGGCTGAAAAGGACAAGTTTAATGCCGTAGAACTTGCCAAGAGTCAAGGTGGTAGCGAAATGCATCGAGCTGTGACGGACAAGGATATTGAGATCCAAGCGTTAAAAGCCAAGCTGGGCACTACTGAACTTGAGCAGAAGGTGGCGATTACCGCCGCCGTCAGCGGAGTTGAGAAGGAGCGCGACGAATTGAAGCACGGTCTTAAGCAAGCAGGGCTTGAAAAACAACTCGCCGAGACCGCGCTTAAAGATAAATATGAGACACAAATCAAAGATCGCGATGATGCTATTGAGCGGCTTCGGGATATGAAGGCTCGCTTATCGACCAAGATGGTTGGCGAAACTCTCGAGCAGCATTGTGAAACAGAATTTAACCGTATTCGCGCAACGGCGTTCCCGCGGGCGTATTTCGAAAAAGACAATGACGCTCGAACAGGCAGTAAGGGCGACTACATTTTTCGTGACTTGGACGAACATGATACTGAGATTGTTTCAATTATGTTCGAAATGAAGAATCAAAATGATACTACTGCCACTAAGAAAAAGAACGAGGACTTCTTGAGAGAGTTGGACAAGGATCGCATAGAGAAGGGCTGCGAGTATGCAGTGCTAGTGTCTCTGTTAGAGCCCGACAGCGAACTCTACAATACTGGGATTGTGGATATGTTTTATCGTTACCCAAAGATGTATATTGTGCGGCCTCAGTTTTTTCTTCCGATCATCACATTATTGCGCAATGCATCCATGAAATCACTCGAATACAAGAGGGAACTTGCACTTGTTAAAGCACAGAGCGTCGACATAACAAACTTTGAAGATGATCTCGATTCATTTAAAACCGCTTTCGCAAGGAACTATGACCTTGCCTCAAAGAAATTTAAAACAGCAATCGATGAGATTGATAAGTCTATTGAGCATTTGCAGAAAACCAAGGACGCCCTGCTCAGCGCGGAAAACAACCTTCGTCTGGCAAATGACAAATCGCAGGATGTAACAATCAAGAAATTGACTAGGCGCAACCCGACTATGGCAGGCAAGTTTGATGAACTAAATGATAAAGGTAATTCGGATGCCGAATGATGCAGCATTGGCAAGGGAACCCGACCAAGTATCGTTTATGGATCTACCTGCAATTTGTCTTTGATCCGCGCTAAATACTCAAGGTCATTCAATTTGTCATGGCAATATTCTGGACTGGCTTTTATTTGCGATATGCTAATGTCGCAGGTAATTGTATTATACTCCCAATCTACGCTCTCTAGCTGTTCGGTCGATATGAGTATCTTTTTTCCGCCAGGCAGCCAATCATGGGTATCTATTACTAGATAACGCAGTGACCAGTTATCGGTATCCCAAATAAAGTCTTTGACATACCCCTTGTTGGCACCCATTGCATTAACGCCATAGTGTGAGACTTCATTTGACGACTGAAGATGATTAGTTCGCTCTATATCCTTGTCGCTTGCGCTATCAAAAGATAACATATTTCGAGTAGATAAGGCTGTAGGGTAAGCATATTCTCCCCAAGTATCCGTATCCATCCAATAATATCCATACCCAAAATAATCGAAATAGAATTTTTCAAACTCTCTGGAAACCGTTTCATGCTCTTCCACTTTAGGACAATCTTTAATCATTTCTTTAGTCAAAGATACATTTAGTAAACGCTCACGGGCATTGAAATTGAGCAATGCAATAGGGCTTATTAATACTTTTTCACTAAGGGGAAGCCACGGGTGCGTATCAATCACTAAATACCTAATGGTCCAAAACCTATCGTCAAAATAAACATCTTTTATTTCGCCCAAACCACCATCCATACCGTTGACGATGCTGCCATTTAATTCTTTTAAGCTAACTAACATAAGTTTCTCCTTACTGGTGAATTGGCACTGTGCTGGGTTCTTGATCATCAAAGCCATTAGTAAATAATAGACCCTGACGTTTCATTATGCCATTTCATTTAGGCACTTTTGCTTGTTAAGTGTACAGTTAAATCGACGGTATAATTCCATATCTAACTATTATTGGCGCTTACTTTTAGACTGTAGCGACTTTCGTTTATGTTAACTGAATATTTATTATTGATTAAATTCAATGATTTATTTATTTATTTTTATTTAGATGTGATATTGTTTTATAAAAATAAATATCTTAAGCTTAATTTAATTTTAGAAGCTGAATGTATGAGCTCGCCTTTATCGGTGACCCTCCTGACGATGTCTAGCTCATTCAAATTTTTGCTAAAGAGACTCTTCGAAGTAAACGCTTTGGCAGTTTGGATATGGATTTACAGCATGACCACTCAAACCATGTTAGCTAATCCTTAATCGATTATTAAGCATGGCGCGACTCAATAAAAATCGTTGTATCTATTGCGCTGGCCCTATCTGATTTGGATTTAGTGTCATTTATTCAAAAAATAACAAATAAAAATGATAAGTAATGATGCCGATCACACGTTACTGACGTATATATAATCTATTGCCTAAAGACCTGCAAATAACAGGTTTACAACGGATTGTTTACGGCCAATATTAGGTCGTGCAAAAGGAATTAATATGGACAGGGAAAGTTATGTCAAAAATATCACTCAATTATTACCCAAATTTGAGGATAGTACGGCTAATATAGTGCTAGTAAAGGGAGCTAAAAAGCGTCGTTTCCAATTAACAAACCTCTTTATAATATTGGTCTGCGTTTGTTTTTCTTTGTATATAACCTTCTTTGACTATCAGTTTGCGCTAGTTACCCATCTTTTTTTAGTCGTTATTCTGTTATGTGTTTATACTAGGGCGTGTTGATCTTTGCTGTACATAAATCAATCAGCCCACATTGGTAACCACATCATTGCAAACGCTAAAGCAACCATTGAATGGTAGTTTCGCTCTAGCTTCTCATATCTGGTGGCTATCC
>Ga0307981_1000867_pt1 | contig 29050 bp, 28 predicted proteins | sample OrgLakmetagen987_FD_201849 | JGI IMG/M metagenome (GOLD analysis project Ga0307981, IMG submission 201849) | Saline water microbial communities from Organic Lake, Antarctica - #987 | ecosystem: Environmental > Aquatic > Non-marine Saline and Alkaline > Saline | place: Antarctica: Organic Lake... | reverse complement strand
CTAGACGACCCCAAGCATCCCGATCCAGATCCACGACGAAGATGGTGGCGAATGGCAGGCCAGAGCCACGCTGGAGCCCGAAGGTTTCATAGGTAAAGCAGCGCCCATCATCTGAAAACCCGATGATTTGGTCATGTGTGTAGGGGCTTGCCGCAGATTTATCGGTGGCCAGGAAAATGTGACCGCGATGAAAGCGCCAACACCCCTTGCAGGATGCCGCCACCTCTACGGGTCGGCAACCATGTTTCGTTCGACATGGTTCTCTCTTTCATGCTCTGGCTGATCCCAATTGTTTCTCTTGGTCAGCCTGTCGCTACATCCGGTGGCAAGACCCGCGACCATCAACTCTCCTGTCGCAGCACGACCTGTCCCTCGGTATCGAGGTAGATGTAATGTGCGTCGTCGTAGGTGGGCAGGCCGCTGGTATAGTATTGCCCGTCACAGGTCTCGCCGTTGTCGGCCACGACAAGGCGAACCAGCCCGTTGTGGAACTCGGGCCTCGTCCGCGGGTCGCAGACCTTGATGCCGTCGATGTCATCGGGGACGAAAGCCACTTCACCTTGGGTATTTACATAGACGAACACACGGCTGCCGTCTGCCGCTTCGGTGAAGACAGGTGCCAGTCCGTCGTGAAAGTCACCTGCCGAGTCGATCGGGGCGACCCTTGGCTTGGCGCCGTCTTCGCCCGGGAAAAGGACCCGTTGAAAGGCAAAGTCGGTTTCATTCATGAAGACAGTCTCGAACGGCTCCAGCGAGACACGTGCCATTCCTTCAGAAAACGGTTCCGTATCATAAAGCGTCCATTTTCCCGGAAGCTGCAACTGCCCGTCATTGGAGATGAAGCCCGCCAGACCGTCGCCGACGCTTGCGGGTGCGAGACCGCCGGAAAAATCTCCGGCATCGGAATATTCGGCCTCGATCACCACGCTCCCGGTTGGGTCGATCCATCCGTAAAGGTCATCAGGCGTGGCGTCCTGCCGGAACCATGCAAGCCCCTCCGAGAACATGCCAAAGGCGCGGATGTCACGCGACCGCAGCGCTTCGGGACGCTCCTCGCGCCAGTAGGTCGTGCCGTCACTGTCGATGAAAAATGTCGGTTGCGATCTGTCGGTGAAGATATTCGCCACCGTGCAGCCCTCTGAATAGGGCGCGAAGGGCGAGGTTGCCCAGCGTTCTTCGCCGATCGTGCTGACCGAGGCACCTTCGAATTCTTGTGGGACGACGTAGTCGCCTTCGCGGTCGATAATGCCCCAGGCGTATTGACCGCCAACATTGGCCCGCCCTTCGTGGAAGTCCTCGACACGGTCCCACTGCGGCATGATGCGCCACTCACCATCGCGATCCACGTAGCCCCATTCACCGTCTTGCGGCATGGGGTAGAGCGGGTCACCTGCGACGTCGACGGGTTGGCCGCAGGGCAACGGACCTTCGCCCGCCACCAAAGCGCCGCGCACCTGCGCACCGCCCGCCACCTGCTCAAACAACGGACCGGCGCACTGATATGCCCCGGCGGCCGCCGACAGACAGCTTTCCAGACCACCGAGGATGGTCTCTTCCGATGCGTCATCGGGATCGACCACAAAGGTGAGCGGCTTGTTCAGGAAGGCGGGATTTGGGTTCTCGGAAAATGTGAATGCGATCTCACAGACCCCCCCTACGGGCCCGACAACGCTGTATTCGCCCTCTGCGCCAAGTCCGCCCGGATCCGGGACGCGAAAGCTGCCGGGCTCACAGGCCCGGACTGCTTCCAAGAAACAGGTCTGGTCGGCGCATTGCGTGTCGACCTGCGCAAAGGCGCCGCTTCCAATGACTGCAAAGCTGATTGCGGTGGGGAGGATAAGTCTGTGTCGCATGTTTTCCCTTCCAGATGCGGATGGTCATTCAGCAAAGGCTGACCCTTTGCACGTCTCGCGGTGTCTCGGTTGCGGGCTGTCCGAAGGCGGCGGTGGCCGTCCTGACGCGGATGCCAAGGTCTTTCTGGCCTTTCTCGCTCATGTCGTGGGCTGGTCGCCGTGCAACCTGTCGATGATGCGGTGCACCGTCGCGATATCGTCGAAGACCCCGTGCAGGTCGTCCTCGATCTCGTCGGCTGGCGTGGTCAAATTGCCCATCGCGAGGAAATCGCCGTCCCGCTGCAACGCCATGAAAAAGGAGTCGTCGTGAAACCCGGCTTCAAGCCCCTTCGCTCCGTGTCGGCCGCCTTCCGTTTCGGCCATCCCGACGAAACTGTCCAGAAACGCAGGCGGCAGCACCTTCCTCGCCATATCGGCGTTGTCGGAATGGACTTCGAACAGTTCCTCGAAGGCGGCGTGTCCGGTCTCGACCCGCGGAAGGTCCCGACCTGCACTACCGAACAGGCTCATCAGCTTGTTGCCCATGCCATAGTCACGGGCGATGAGGATGTGCCCCGGAATCGGGTCGGGCACACCGATCCGCATCAGAAGTCCCTTGAACTGCGTGCTTGATGAATTGTCGCTTCCGCTATTGTCTGTGCTTGTGTTGCTTTTTCTCTTGTCGTTGATCAGCTCCGCTTCGACGATCTCGAAGGGCACGTCGCGGTAGGTTCCTTCCAGCCGATCGCTGATCTCTGACCTGGAAGAGCGCCGGATCACGCCCAGCTTCTGCATCCGTTCCAGGGGAAAGCCTTTCAAGGCGTCGCGATCGTGGCTCAGGTCGCCCAGAAAATCGCAGACAACGGGCATGACCGCTCTGGCGACCGACCCGCTCCATTTCGCGGCCTGCCGTCTCCACAACAGAAAGGCGGCGACCCCGCCGAAGGCCAATGGAACCCCGAACCCCACCAGCGCGCCCGCCAACCCGTCCGAGCCTGAGCCGAAAAGAAGGAAGATGAGCCCAAGTGCCGCACCAGCCGCTAAAGCGATCGCGGCGTGACGCTTTGCTGTGGCCAAGACTGTCTGTCTTTCTTGTTCCAGTTCATTCAGCAGTGGGGCGATGCGCGTCTTGTAGACAGCGCCAAAGCCGGACTCGATTGGGCTGCGTTCGGTGAAATCGGTCATTGTTTCCCCATGTTTCGTGTCCGGGCCAGACGTCTGTGGACCCTCGCCACGGCATCCAATTCGGGTACGGTTGCACATCGAAATTCGCCAAACAACAGGCCAGGCTACGGAAATGCAAACGCGCTACCCACGACGGCCTGTCCGGGCCTTCGACCGCAACATCTGCCAGGCGCGGCAAGAAGCGGTTGAAAAGATGAAGAAAAAAGGCGAGACTTCTTTCAAATGGAAGGGTGCTGAGTGCCACGTCGGGTCAATGCGGATATCTGCAAGGGGCTTCATGGCCGATGGATGTCCGCACCTCGTCATGACGCGATCGGCCCCCCAACCGAGGGAGAGACACATGCCAATCAGGAACTATGCACCGGCGGCGATCGGCCTCGTCACAGCTTTGGCGGCACCCGCCAGCGCACAGGATGGCGAAACGCTGTGCGGAGTTTCCGGTGCTGCGGCGCTCGAGGCGGTTTCGACCCAACTCGAAGGCCAGTGGGTCAGTGAAGCCAAGGCCGGATACGTGGTCATGGGTCCGATGGTGATGCCCCACGCGGCCAAGGCCTCGGCAGATACAGGGCGTATCGAGCTGCGCGACGGGCGCCTGACGATCGTTCCCGACAACCCGGAAGGCATCGATCTCGCACTGGATTGGGAAACAGGTGTCGATTGGAGCTTTGGCGCACAGCCATCGCTGCCCGATGGCATGACAGCGACGAATATTCCCGATCTGGAGATTGACGACAACGATATCGAAATACTTACGGACTGCGCCGTGAATGACCTGCCACGGCTCGTCGGCGCTGGCAGCACGGCGGTCGATGGCATTTCGATGACCTTTAGCCTCCGACTTATCGTCGTGAATTATGACATGCTTTATGGCCTCCAACAGGTGCATGGTGTCGCCCATGGTCAGCAGATCATGGAACGGCGGCCGATCGTGATGCACCGTTGAATTGCTGTCCGTTCCTCGCGACGTGGTCCGTTGGGGAGGGGTCTTGGGGATCAAGTCACGGTGCCACCGACAACACCGCAGAGGACAAACAGAGAGGGTCAAGATATACGCGGATCACGAAATCACTGGCCGCATTCACGCTATCCGAGGGCCTTTTGGGCGCGGTGCCGGCGTTGGACCGGGATGAAACTGTCATGATCGTGTTCGACGGATCAAATGCGATGTGGGGTCAGATCGACGGTACGGCCAAGATCAATCGTGATTGAGAATATCACTCGTAGCCAAGACCCGATGGTGTCTAGGAGTTTCCGATTCCTCCAGAACTAACGGTTGGAGCTACAGAAATCTGGGTCTTCCAAGCGGCACAGCGCTGTTCCAATGCGGGAGACAGCGGGCTGTCCGTGAAAATCGTGTCGATTTCCGCAAGAGAGGCGATGCGGGCGGGCGCGGTGCGCTTGAACTTGGTATGGTCTGCAATCAGCATTGTCTTGCGCGACTGGTGCAGGATTGTTTGACTGACGCCGACTTCGCGCAAGTCGAAGTCAAGGATATCGCCGTCCTTGTCGATCGCGGAACATCCCAAAACGCCGATGTCGAACTTGAATTGGCGAATGGTGGTCGTCGTTAATTCACCGATCAACCCTCCATCCGACAGCCGCAAGGATCCACCGGTCACGATGACCTCGCAGTCGGGATTGCCGGTCAGGATGTTTGCCACGTTCATATTATTCGTGATGACCAGAAGATTTCGGTGGTGCAGCAGTTCCGTCGCCACAGCTTCTGTGCTCGTGCCGATGTTCAGGAACACCGAACAGTCTTCGGGGATCTGTGCAGCGCAAGCCTTCGCCATGGCCGCCTTGCCTTCGGCATTCAGCCTGCGCCGTTCTTCGTAGCCGATGTTGATGGTGCCAGAGGGCAGAACCGCACCGCCGTGGACACGCTCCAGCCGGCCTGCCTCGGCCAGATCACTCAGGTCACGGCGAATGGTTTGCAATGTTACGTCAAAATGCGCCGCAAGCTGCTCGACGGTCACTTTGCCGTCGCGTCGGGCTATCTCGAGGATTTCGGGATGGCGTATCGTCTGAGACATCAATGGGTTCCGTGTCATCGTTGATGGTTCAGGCGCCCTGAACATATTTTAAAAGGCGAGCAGACGGGGCCCCTGCTCGCATTGTATCGTTTGCGCGCGCTTTATCACCATTGATGCCATGGACGCAAAACTCAAGCAAATTCAGGCCCGAACGCTCCCTTTCGAACTCGCAATCAGTCCAAAAGGAACAAAAGCGAAAATATATACTTTCCTTCTGTCACAAGTTTGATAACGTGACGTCACAGAGGGTTTGGGAGGATCCAAAGTGAACGAGCGGGGAGGCATCTGTGATCTGCTGATCATTGGCGGCGGCATCAATGGATGCGGTATCGCGCGTGACGCAGCGGGTCGGGGGTTGTCTGTAACGCTTGCCGAGATGTCAGATCTGGCTTCGGCCACGTCCTCTGCCTCGACCAAGCTGTTCCATGGCGGGCTGCGTTATCTTGAATACTTTGAATTCCGGCTTGTCCGCGAGGCGTTGATCGAGCGGGAGGTTCTGTTGCGTGCCATGCCGCACATCAGTTGGCCGATGCGGTTCGTTTTACCCTACCATAAGGACATGCGGTTTGAAAACGATACGCCGACGTCGAAACTGCTTTCGGTTGTCATGCCATGGATGCGCGGCAAGCGCCCGGGCTGGCTGATCCGCCTTGGACTTTTGATGTATGACACGCTGGGCGGGCGCAAAATCTTGCCCCCCACAAGCACGATCAACCTGACCAAGGCATCCGAAGGCAAGCCTTTGCGGGATGATTTCAAGAAAGCATATGAATATAGCGATTGCTGGGTCGAGGATTCCCGCCTGGTTGCATTGAACGCGCGTGATGCCGCGCTGCGCGGCGCCCGGGTGTTGACGCGCACAAAGGTTGTATCGGCCCGAACCGATCAAGGTATCTGGACGGTCACGTTGGAAGACGTCGATACCGAAGCGCGGCGCGAGGTGCGCGCACGAATGGTCGTGAATGCCGGGGGCCCGTGGGTCGGTCAGATCCTGCGCCAGCAGATCGGCTCGAACAGTCAGGATGATGTGCGGCTTGTGCGTGGCAGCCACATTGTCACAAAGCGCCTTTTCGAACACGATAAGTGCTACTTCTTTCAGGGGTCCGATGGGCGGATCATGTTTGCGATACCTTACGAGACAGATTTCACGCTCATCGGCACGACCGATCAAGAGCACCATGATGTCAGCGAAAAGCCGGTCTGCACTCCGGAGGAGCAGCATTACATGGTCGACTTCATCAACAAGTATCTGAAGTCTCCGATCAGCGTCGATGACATTGTCTGGACCTACTCCGGCGTCCGCCCGCTTTACGACGACGGTGCAAGTTCGGCCACGGCGGCAACACGCGATTACACGTTAAAGCTGGATGACAGCGCCGGCGCGCCCGCGTTGAACATCTTTGGCGGAAAGATCACGACCTATCGCCGGCTGGCTGAGAGTGCGCTGGACCAAATTGGGCAGCGACTGGATCTGAAGAAGGGGTCCTGGACCGCCGGCGTTGCCATGCCGGGTGGTGATTTCCCGGTCGATGGTGTCGATCGGCTCGTTCACGAACTGTGCCGGGACTACGGCTTCATGACGGATCGCTGGGCGCGCCGGTTGGTCCGCGCCTACGGAACCGACGCACGGCTGCTGCTGGGCAAGGCGGGCTCTGCCGCAGGTCTGGGACAGGACTTTGGCGCAAGTCTGACTGCGGCAGAAGTGGATTGGCTGATGACGCACGAGTTTGCGCGCACCGCAGAGGACGTCTTGTGGCGGCGCAGCAAGCTGGGTTTGCGCGACGCGGATGCCGCCGCACTCGACGCCTACATGACGGGCAAGCGCACAGAACTGAGGGAAACCGCATGACACTGCAACTGGATGACGTCAGCTACGCCGTCGGGGCACAGACCTTCATCTACCCGACCAGCCTGACGCTGGAGCAGGGCACGATGAACGTGCTGCTTGGGCCGACATCATCAGGCAAGACGACATTGATGCGGCTGATGGCCGGTCTGGATACACCGACCAGGGGTCGCATTCGCTGGAAAGGCGAAGATGTTACCGGTCAGCGTGTGCAGGACCGCAAGATCGCAATGGTCTACCAGCAGTTCATCAACTACCCGGCGATGACGGTTTACGACAATATCGCTTCGCCAATGAAGCTCATGCGCCTGGAGAAGGCAGAGATTGACCGCCGCGTGCGTGAGACCGCTGCACTGATGCAGTTGACACCGATGCTGGATCGCAAGCCGCTGGAACTGTCGGGTGGCCAGCAACAACGGTGCGCTCTGGCGCGGGCGCTGGTCAAGAATGCCGGTTTGGTGTTGCTGGATGAACCGCTCGCCAACCTTGATTACAAGCTGCGCGAAGAGTTGCGCGCCGAGATCCCGCGCATCTTTGCCGAATCCGGATCGATCTTTGTCTACGCTACGACAGAGCCGGAAGAAGCGCTTTTGCTGGGCGGCTCTTGTGCCACTTTGTGGGAGGGGCAGGTGACGCAGTTCGGTCCGACCGCGCAAGTCTATCGCAACCCAAAGGATGCCACGACAGCCCGCGTCTTCTCGGACCCGCCAATGAATTTCCTGGCCGTAGAAAAGCGTGGTGACCGGATGCATTTTGGCAAGAACGAAAGCATTGCCACTGTCAGGTCCGATCTTCAGGACGGTGCCTACACGTTGGGCTTCCGTCCCAATCATCTCTCGCTCGAACCCGGCGGGGGCCGGTTGTGCTTTGATGCCGAGTTGAGCGTCGTGGAAATTACGGGGTCGGAAACATTCGTCCACCTGACCCATGGTGACGCCCGTTGGGTGGGTCTGATCCATGGCGTGCGCGATCTCAAGCCGGGGCAGGCGCTGCCGGTCTATCTTGATCCGACACGGATCTATGTTTTCGCGCAGGACGGCGATCTCGTGTCCACTGCACCCTATGCGGAGGTGGCGTAGCATGGCCAAGATTACCCTCGAACATCTGGCGCATTCCTATCTGCCCGACCCGAAATCCTCGGATGACTTCGCGTTGAAAGAACTGAACCACGACTGGACCGACGGCGAGGCTTACGCGCTTCTGGGGTCATCGGGCTGCGGAAAGTCAACCTTGCTGAATATCATCTCGGGCCTGTTGATCCCCAGCCAGGGCCGGGTGCTTTTCGACGGGCAAGACGTCACGACCGCCCCCACAGCCAAGCGCAATATCGCCCAGGTTTTCCAGTTTCCGGTCGTCTACGACACCATGACGGTGCGCCAGAACCTTGCCTTTCCGCTCAAGAACCGCGGCATGGACGTGGCAGAAATCAAGCGCCGTGTGCAGAAGGTCGGTGCGATGATCGATATGGAAGCGCAGCTGGACCACAAGGCAAGGGGCCTGACCGCCGACGCCAAGCAGAAGATCAGTCTTGGGCGCGGCATGGTCCGCGAGGACGTGAATGCGCTCCTGTTCGACGAGCCGCTGACCGTTATCGACCCGCACATGAAGTGGGAACTGCGCACACAGCTCAAGAAGCTTCACCACGATTTCGGACACACCATGATCTACGTGACCCATGACCAGACAGAGGCGCTGACCTTTGCTGACAAGGTGGTGGTAATGTATGATGGCCGTGTCGTTCAGATCGGCACGCCGCAGGAATTGTTTGAACGTCCGGGTCATACCTTCGTGGGCTATTTCATCGGATCACCCGGCATGAACCTTTTCGATGCCGAGATCGACGGCACCACGGCCCGCATCGGCGGTGCGGCCGTTGATCTGGGCGCTCCTTACGCCGCCACCGGCAAGATGCAGGTGGGCGTGCGTCCCGAATTCATCCGCATCGCAAGCGAAGGCGACGGTATTCCTGCCAGAATCCGGCGGATCGAGGATGTGGGTCGCCATCAGGTCGTCCGGCTTGACGTGGCTGGAACTGCCGTAAGTGCCGTTGTCGGGGAAGGCCAAGCCATCCCGGCGGATGCTGACCGCATCACGTTCGCGACCGAAGGTATCAATGTCTACGCAGATGATTGGCGCGTTACGGCACGAAAGGACGCAGCATGAACAAGACCGTCAACCAAAAGGCATGGTTCCTGATCCTGCCGGTCCTGATCCTCGTGGCGTTTTCCGCCGTCATCCCCCTGATGACCGTCGTGAACTATTCGGTGCAGGACACATTCGGGAACAACCAGTTTTTCTGGGCCGGTCTCGACTGGTTCAAGGACATGCTCGAATCCGACAGGATGTGGAACGCCTTGGGCCGTCAGCTGATGTTCTCTGGGATCATCCTTGCAATCGAGGTGCCGCTGGGCATTTTCGTCGCCCTGAACATGCCTCAGAAAGGGTTCTGGTCGTCCTTCTGCCTTGTCGTGATGTCATTGCCTTTGCTCATCCCGTGGAACGTGGTCGGCACCATCTGGCAGATATTCGGCCGGATCGACATCGGTCTGCTGGGCTATACGCTGGATGCCATCGGGATCGACTACAACTACACGCAAGATACATTTGATGCTTGGGCGACCGTCATCGTGATGGATGTCTGGCACTGGACGTCGCTGGTGGCGCTGCTGGCCTATGCTGGCTTGCGATCAATTCCCGACGCCTACTATCAGGCGGCCAAGATCGATCAAGCCAGCCGCTGGGCCGTGTTCCGCTACATCGAACTGCCGAAGATGGCCGGAGTGCTGATGATCGCCATCTTGCTGCGGTTCATGGACAGCTTCATGATCTACACCGAACCGTTTGTTCTGACCGGTGGTGGTCCGGGCAACGCCACAACGTTCCTGTCGATCGACCTTGTTCAGATGGCCCTTGGACAATTCGACCTTGGCCCCGCCGCTGCGTTCAGCCTGATGTATTTCCTGACCATTCTGGCGATCAGCTGGGTATTTTACACCGTGATGACGACACTCGACAAACGGGATGGCAAATAAATGACTGATGCCGCCACGCCACAAGTCGCTGAGACTGCTGACAAAATGACCATTGCAAAGCCTCGGAAGGTATCCCGCCGTATGCGCCCCTCGGGAAGCGCGGTCGTGATGGCGCTCTATTTGTTGTTCCTGATGCTGCCGATCTACTGGCTTTTGAATATGAGCCTCAAGACCAACTCGGAAATCCTTGGTGCCTTCAGCCTTTGGCCGCGCGATCTGACCTTCGCCAACTACGCAAAGATCCTCACGGATCCGAGTTGGTATATGGGCTACGTGAACACGCTGATCTACGTCGTTATGAACACGGCGATCAGCCTTGCGGTGGCACTGCCGGCGGCCTACGCGTTCAGCCGCTACAGCTTCATCGGCGACAAGCACCTTTTCTTCTGGTTGCTGACCAACCGCATGGCTCCACCCGCTGTCTTCGCGCTGCCGTTCTTTCAGTTTTATTCCAGCGTCGGGCTTTTCGACACGCATATCGCCGTCGCTTTGGCGCATTGTCTGTTCAATGTGCCCCTGGCGGTCTGGATCCTTGAGGGGTTCATGCGAGGCGTTCCGAAGGAAATAGACGAAACGGCCTATATCGACGGCTATTCCTTTCCGGCCTTCTTCATCAAGATTTTCATGCCGCTCATCGCCAGTGGGATCGGCGTCGCTGCCTTCTTCTGCTTCATGTTCTCGTGGGTGGAACTGCTTCTGTCCCGCACGCTGACCAGCGTCGATGCCAAGCCCATCGCCGCGACCATGACCCGGACCGTGGGTGCCGCGGGTGTCGACTGGGGCGTGCTTGCTGCGGCTGGCATGCTGACCATCGTGCCGGGCGCCTTGGTCATCTACTTCGTGCGCAACTACATCGCCAAGGGCTTTGCCCTGGGGAGGGTGTGATGCGCCTGCTGAGAGGAGTTTCACATGCTTGACTGGATGGCCTTTACATGGCCGACGGCCACTTTTTTCATCGTTATCGCGACGCTGCTGATCGTCTTCACGGTGTTGGCGATGCGGTATCCCGAAGTCCCCCGCAAGGGGATCCTGCAGATCGAAACGACGCGGGGTGACCGATTGTTCATCACGCTTCTGGGGTCTGCATTCATCAATCTGGCGTGGCTTGGCTTCGGTCTGGGACCGCAGCCCTACGCCCTAATCGTCTGTCTGGTCTATGCCGCCGCGGTGTTCCGCTGGGTCTAGTCCGTCAAACCCCGGTGCGATCCGATGCACCGGCTCTGAGCCTACGTTCAATCAAAGGGAGGAAACCTAAATGAATGTTCTATTGAAATCGTCCACAGCACTGGGTCTGGCGCTTGCCATGGTCCAGCCTGCATGGGCCGACATGGAAGCCGCGACTGCGTTTCTGGATGAAGAAATTGGCGATGTCTCGACACTGACCCGAGAGGAGCAGGAGGCAGAGATGCAATGGTTCGTCGACGCCGCCCAGCCGTTCCAGGGCATGTCGATCAACGTCGTATCGGAAACGATTACCACGCATGAATACGAATCCCAGGTGCTGGCACCCGCGTTCAGTGCCATCACCGGGATCAATGTCACGCATGACCTGATCGGCGAAGGCGACGTCGTCGAAAAGCTGCAGACACAGATGCAGTCGGGCGAAAACATCTATGACGCCTATACCAACGACAGCGACCTGATCGGCACCCATTGGCGCTACAATCAGGTGCGCAACCTGACCGACTGGATGGCAAACGAAGGGGCCGATGTCACATCGCCGACCCTGAACCTCGACGACTTTATCGGTCTGGATTTCACATCTGCTCCTGACGGGAAGTTGTATCAGTTGCCGTCCCAGCAGTTCGCGAACCTCTACTGGTTCCGCTACGACTGGTTCAACGATCCCGACATTCAGGCCGATTTCCGTGAAGCTTACGGCTATGACCTTGGCGTGCCTGTAAACTGGTCTGCCTACGAGGATATTGCCGAATTCTTCACGGGTCGTGAAATCGACGGTGTCGAGGTCTATGGCAACATGGACTACGGCAAGAAGGACCCGTCGCTCGGGTGGCGCTATACCGATGCGTGGATGTCGATGGCCGGGATGGGCGATGTGGGTGAACCCAATGGCCTGCCGGTCGATGAATGGGGCATCCGCGTGAACGACGCCGGTCAACCTGTCGGTGCCTGCGTCGAAAGGGGTGGCGCAACCAACTCTCCTGCAGCGGTCTACGCGGTGGATAAGGCCGTGGAATGGCTTCAGAAGTATGCTCCCGCATCTGCTGCCGGCATGACGTTCTCGGAAGCTGGACCGGTGCCTGCACAGGGCAACATCGCCCAGCAGATGTTCATGTATACGACGTTTGTGGCACCTTTGGTGGCATCGGATGCCGTGATGAACGAAGACGGGACGCCGAAGTGGCGGCTCGCCCCAAGTCCGCACGGTGTATACTGGGAAGAGGGCATGAAGGTCGGCTATCAGGACGTGGGATCCTGGACCCTGATGGAATCGACACCAGTGGATCGCGCTCAGGCAGCGTGGCTCTATGCCCAGTTCGTCACTTCGATGACCGTCGATGTGAAGAAATCCGATGTGGGCCTCACCTTCATTCGCGAGTCCACCATCGATTCCGACCACTTCACGGAACGTGCCGACAGGCTGGGCGGACTGGTCGAATTCTACCGCTCGCCCGACCGTGTCCGTTGGTCACCGACCGGCACCAATGTGCCCGATTATCCCAAGCTGGCACAACTCTGGTGGCAGAACATCGGCGACGCGATGTCCGGTGCCAAAACCTCTCAGGAGGCGCTCGATCAGCTGTGCTCCGACATGGAAGACGTGATGGCGCGGCTCGAGCGCGCGGGAATCCAGGGCGACCTGGGGCCGGTGCTCAACGACGAGCAAGAGGCGTCCTATTGGCTGGAGCAGCCGGGCGCACCCAAGCCCCAACTGGAAAATGAGGACGAAGAGCCGCAGACGATCGGCTATGACGAGCTCGTTTCCTCCTGGAACCAGTAAATCCATGATAACCGCCGGGGCGCACCAGTTGCGCCCCGGCTTTTTTGTGCTCGGCGATGTCAGGTCAGAAGGCGTGGGTCAGATAACACATAGACTGGCAATCGATCAGGGTACGACGTCCGCTGGTGCCATACTCTTTGATACGGCCACGCGCCTGACCGCGACGTTTCAGGAGGAATTTCCCCAGAATTTTCCGCAGTCGGGCCGGGTTGAACATTGTTGAGCGACAGAACCACCATGGCCGGTTTTGAGGCCCCTGAGGTTGGCGTGTCGTTCGGTGTTTTGGGTTAGGTTTCTCCGGCGTTTTGGTTTTCGCGGGGGCTTCGGCCTGCCAAGTTCACCCCGATTATCGTATCATTCATTTCGCCGTCCTCAATCGACAGCAGGAACCTTTTTGCCCGATATGCGGGAACATTGTCACCAGTTTGCGCATTCCATTCAGGCGGCTGTGGGAGGGACTGAAAGATGGCGGAACCAACCATATGTGTCGTTTTCAATCCGGCTTCCGGGAAGAAACAGGGACACCCCGATACCGAAGCGTTGCTTCAGCGCATCCAAAGTGATCCTCGGATTGTGCTGCGCACGGCCGGGTCTCCCGATGATCTGCCCAAGGTAGTGTCCGACGCCGTTTCCGAAGGGTTCCCAATGATCGTTGCAGCCGGTGGTGACGGGACGATTGGCTCTGTTACGGCAGGGCTGGTGGGCACGGATGCCATTCTGGGCATCCTGCCAATGGGAACATTCAATTTCATGGCCCGCAGCCTTGGTATTCCGGAAAACCTCGACGAGGCGTTGCAGGTCCTGTTCGACGGCAAAGAGGCATCGATCGACGTAGGCGAGATCAACGGCAAGGTTTTTCTGAACAACGCCAGCATCGGTGCCTATGCCGCCGTGCTGGATGTGAGGGAAGGGGTCTACCGTCGCTGGGGCCGCAACCGGCTTGCGGCCTATTGGTCAGTCGTTCTGGCCATGCTGACAATCTACCGCCCCCTCAGCATGTCGGTCACGGTGGACGGCAAGACGTGGCAGACCCGTTCACCGATGGCCTTTGTGGCCAGCAGCGCCTACCAGCTGGAGCACTACGATTTCGAGGGTGCCGACGACATCCGCAAGGGGCGCGTGGCCCTTGTCCTTGCGCCGGACAGTAACCGCCTGCAACTGCTCTGGCGATCTTTCAAGATCCTCGTGGGAGGGGTCCAACGGAACGAAGACTACTTTCTTCATGTTGGAAAGGACATCCTCATCGAGACGCGGCGCGGCAACCGACTTGTGGCCCGTGACGGAGAGAAAGGGGTCATGAAAGGTCCCTACCGCTTCACACTGCGCCGCGACGCCGTCCGCGTCCGCGTCCCGGCAACCGACCCGAACCACGGAGGCTCTTGATGCGGCTTGTCCTTTTGACCGATCTGCACTTTGGCCGTGCAAGTCCCGATCTGGTCCAGCCGCTACTGGACAGTGTTGGGGACGCGTCGCCTGATCTGGTGTTGATTTCGGGCGATTTCGTCCAGCGTGCGCGGTCCCGCCAGTTCCGGATGGCACGGGACTTCCTGGATCGCCTCGGACACGACTGGATCGCTGTGCCGGGCAACCACGACATCCCGCTGTTCAATATCCTGTCACGTGCCTTGATGCCCCGTGCAGCCTTCCGGCACTGGATCACGACCGATACCGAACCCCTGGTCGAAACCGAGGACACCGTCATTCTGGGGATCGATACGACCCACAGGTGGAGCCACCAGCGCGGCCTTATCCGGCCTGCACAGATCGCGCGGGTTGCTGACATCATCCGCAGCGCTGCGCACAACAAGACGGTTGTCATCATGGCTCATCATCCGTTTCACCACTCGCCCGATGTCGAGAAGAAGGTAATGAAAAACGCGGCGCGTGCGTTGGAAGACTGGTCCGATTGCGGTCCGCACATCATTCTATCAGGGCACCTTCACACGTGGACGGTCGAACCTTTTCTGGCGGAAAAGAACCAGTCGATGACGTTGCAGGTGCATTGCGGAACCGGGCTGTCCACCCGACTGAGGGGCGATCCGAACGAGTTTGCTGTTCTCAATCTTGATGAGGATCTGTTCGGCGCCTGCCGCATGGTCGCTGATCCCGAAAGCATGAAATATGTCGCAGCTGGCGAAAGCCGATTTCGCCGCACACGTGACGGTTGGGAGCGAGCGGATGAATCGGCACTACGACGGACGATATAGTTTCTGGTTCCTTTGAAAGTCAGAGGGTTATCCGATTGGCGTTGTTGCAGATCTCTTTCCCTGAAGGTGTCAGTTCGCAAATCCATGCGGATAGACGAGGCGAGCGAGCAAGTCATGACCCGCCCGCTAACGCATCAGGAATTGGCCCCACAACAATGCTGCACACAGGAAGCGCGGGGGGTCAGCGCGGCAGGGTGTGAGATCAGCGTGAGCACCCAAAAACCCTGCCGGAAGTCTCTGATGACAAACACACTTTGTCCCCATAGCCTGACGCAATGTCGAACGGGCGCTGGACGGATGAAGAGAACGAGCTGATCGTGGCGGATTACCACGCTCGTTCTACGCACTCATTGCTGACAGGAGCGCCGAATGCGCGCTTCCGGATCGTGGCCCAGAAACGTCTTATGCATCACAAGATAATAATCCAGCGGCATTGATGATCAAGACTGCGGGGGTGTCCCAGGCTCGCTTTGCTGTGCGCGTTATTCACGAAGGATGCCCAAATTTTTGTGTCGTTGCGATCAGCCGTGAGGTGCATAAAGATGAACCATTCCACCCAATGGTGTAGGCCTTTGCTGTCAAACCTATCAATTTCCGCTTCGTGAGTTCGCCTGCTGTTGGATTTAGCGATCCCAGTGAATGGCCGGACTGGACATTTGGCCAGAGGCCGCAACCTCCAATCCACCTCTTGTTGTCCCGGCTTTGCAGGGATAGGTGGCGCGCCTGTCGAGAGGGAACTGCTTTGATAGCTGGCGGACTGCAAGGAAAAAAATATTACGGTGTTGGCCTCGCTTTGGCCGGTGCCCTGATCTTGACGCCGGATGCGCTCCTCATGCGCATCTCCGGCATGTCCACCTTTCAGATGGTTGGATGGCGGGGGCTTTGCCTCGGACTTATCTTTCTCACCGCGTGGGCGCTTACAAGTAAGATGTGGCGTACCGATCTGGCAATTTTGGGAAGCGGCACTGCGATCATTGTGGTCGCGTGCCAGGTGATGAACGCGACGCTTTTTCCAATGGGGATCGCAATAGCGCCGGTGGCCCCGGTCCTACTGGGCGTCGCCACCGTGCCGGTCTGGTCGGCATTGATGGCCCGATGGATCTATGGTGAGACGGCGAGCCGCGCTACATGGATAGCCATCGCTTTGGTGATATCGGGCCTGACAATAGCCATATCGGACAAGGGCGAGGCCGCTCTCGACGCATATGCCCTTGCTGGAGCAGTGTGCGGGCTCGGTGTCGCATTCGCACTGGCCCTGGTTTTCGTCACATTGCGCCACAATCCCAGCCTGCCGCTACTTCTCGTGATCGGACTCGGCTCCCTGATATCGGGCACCTCTGGCTGGCTAATCGCTGGTCCCGCGCAAATGACTGATGGCACAGTGTGGGCCGTTCTATTGAGCGCTTTGCTGATCCTGCCATTGTCCTTCTTTGCTTTGAACGAAGCCCCCCGCCATACCACTGCCGCCAATGTCAGCCTGCTGCTGTTGCTGGAGACGGTGCTTGCGCCACTTTGGGTGTGGCTTGGCATAGGTGAAGCGCCATCGCCGCGCATGATTGTCGGTGGTGCGGTGGTCATCGTGACGCTCGCGGTCTACGTGCTTGGCGCGCAACGTCTTTCCGGTTTGTCAGCACGCAAGCCGCAAAATCAGTAGCAGGCCATCCCGTGTGACCGCAGCCGCGATAGCCTTTTCGACCTGAGCCTGCCTCGCATCCGTCTTCTCGATCAGTTCGATGAGATTGTATTTGCCGCGATCCTGCTCGGATTTGACGTGATTTGCCGGGACACGCCAGAAGCGCTCCAGGGCATCATCCACATCTTCGACATGGATTTCGTCTTCCGGTTCGTCGCCGAGAGCGGCGGTCCAGTAATCAAGGGCAAGCCGACGCTTGCCCCTGTGATCCTCGCAGAGGGTAGGAGCGGTCCGCATTGTCGCGGGCGGCGTGCCATCTGCCGTAGGCGGCAAGGTTCTTTGACGCGGGCCCGCAGAAGGGCTGCATGAAGGCACGGAAGCTGGGCCACTGAAGTCGGTGAGCAACGGGTTTGACAAACGTTGGATCTACCGACAGGCTGAAACATTATGAGCTATGAGCAAATCCATGACTGGGTGGCCACCCAGTTCGAAGAGGACGCGTCGCACCCCGCAGCCGCAGTGCGGGGAAGCCAGACAATTATCGGCAACTCCCGCGTTATTGTGGACGCCAGTGTGCCTGCCTTCGCCGCCGTCGCCCGCATTATCATCGCCGCATCTCAAACGCACCTCGCTATAGTGGCGCGCGGCGCGATCCGGTTGCGCGCAGCCCTTGTTGCGGTCGCCCTTGCTGTGGTCGTCGGGCCCGCCATCGCAGATGATGCCACTGTTCAAGATCGGACTGCGGCGTCCCCCCTGATGGAAGCGGCGCGCGCCGACGACGCGGAGCGTGTCGCGGCCCTTTTGAGCGCGGGGGAGGACCCGCACGAAACTGTGGCTATCAACGACGGCACACCCGGTCTGTCGTATGGGGATACGGCCCTGAGCGTGGCGGCACGGTATGCGAGCCCTGAAGTGGCGTCCCTGTTGATCGAGGCTGGCGTCGACGTCAACACTGAGAGCTATTCCCATTTTACCCCGCTGGCGAACGCGGCGGCGAGCAATTCGGCGGCGATGGTCGAGTTGCTCGTGCAGGCAGGGGCCAATCTAGAGTCGCCGGATATGAAGGGTCGCACGCCGCTCATGCTGGCGGCACTGAGCAATGACGTTGTGGTCGCGCAACGGCTACTCGCGCTTGGCGCAGATCTTGGTGCGCGCGACGAGGGGGGCCGCAACCCGCTGATGGTGGCTGTCAGTTCCAATTCCCGCGGCATGGCCGAAATGCTGGTCGCGGCAGGTAATGATCTGCGGCACGTGACGGACTATGGCGAAACGGTTCTGATGGCGGCGGCGGGGTCGCGTCTGGTCGAAGTCGAGGTGCTTGTCTGGCTGCTCGAGCAGGGATTGGATGTAAATGCGATCGATTCTTACGGGGAAACCGTGCTGACACGTGCAGCGGGGTGGAGCCGGCCAGAGATTGTTCGGATGTTGCTGGATTACGGGGCGGATGCGACATTGAGAACGCATGATGGCCGGATTGCAGCCGATTTTGCCGCCGACAACCCCGACATCGACCGCACGAATGTTTACTGGAGGCTGAACGATGCAAGGTTTGAGTAATGCCGCACGCGCCTTTGGCATTACGGTGTGCAGCCTCGCTATGGTCCTTGCCCTGACCGGTGCCGTCCTTGCAGAAGAAACGCCGCAGGACCGGTTGATGGAGGCGGTGGCGCGGGGTGATGCAGCGGCAGTGGAAGCTGCCATTGCGGATGGCGCGGATGTAACGCGGTCGGTTGGGCGTCCCGCTGCAACGCCGGTGTCGTTGGCTTCTGGGCGCAACCACATGGACGTGGTCGAGAAATTGCTGGCGCATGGGGCGGATCTCGATGTCTTCGACCGCAGTGGGCGCAGCCCGCTTGCGCAGGCGGCGCTGCAAGGTAATCTCACGGGGGCCGCGCGGTTGCTGGAGCTCGGCGCGGACGTCAATGCACGCGCCCGCTACAGCGGAACGACTGCCCTGACGTCGGCGGCAGGTTCAGCGACGCCCGCTGCGATCGATCTGCTGCTGGCGGCCGGTGCCAGAATCGGCGCGCGGGATCGCTGGGGCAACAGCGCATTCATGATCGCAGCGCAGTTCAATGACGATATTTCGGTGGCACAGCGCCTTCTGGACGCCGGGGCCGATCCAGATGCACGCGATGCCGATGGCTTCACGGCGCTTCTACTGGTCGCGCGCGACGCTCAGCCGGAACAACTCGAACGGCTACTCGACTTGGGTGCAGATCCAAACCTCAGCGACCCCGAGGGGATGACCGCCACTGATCATGCGGCACGTAATCCGGCAATACGGGGTAGCCCTGTCGAGGCCCGCATTTCAGGCAGACAACACGACGTAGAGGTAGGTGCCTATCAGGGCCGCTGGAGTGTCGCTTATGTTGACGGCGATGTTCCGCTGGCGCATTTCACCGTTTTACACGATGAGGATGCCACCCGCGCCGAGGGGCATTTCGTCATGGGGCAGGCCCGGGGCCAAGAACTTTCTGGCGAAACCGGCAGCATCGACGACATCCAGATTACGGAAGATGGGTTGAAGGTGGACTGGAACCCGACCACAGACACTGAAGAGATGTATTACCTCGAATTGTGGCGTGCAGAAACAAACACCTATCGGGGCGTTTTCCAAGCGAAACGCTATCCCGATACGCATGAGGTGGAGTTGCAAGTGAGGCCAAGCCGATGACAGCCTGCAGAGGTGTCAAGAAAGCAGGGTTTGGAAAAAGCAAAGAATCAGGCGACTTTTGGCCCTCATCTTGTTATGTCTACCGAATAACGGATGTATTTGAATTCTCTGCGTGAAGTGTATTGCAATAAATTACCGGGAGCCCTTTTGTGCGAATTTCCTATTTCTCAGGCGCCGCTGTCGCCTTGATTGCCGCCCTTCCTGCAGTTTCGCAAGAGAGCCGCACGATGACGGTGCTTGGGTCGATCGAGGGGACGGCGGACGGCACTGAACGCGCTTGGCTGACCATCTCGGGTGAGATCGAGGGCCGCGATATGGCGACAGCAGCATGGCGCCCTTTTTCCATGGCGGATGCTCTTGGTGGTGCCCTTTCCGGAATGAGCGACGAGCAGCGTGCGCAAATGGTAGAGCGCATGGGAGGTGAGGAGCAGGTTAAGCTGCGGATCATGGGCGTCGACCCCGAAGCCGAAAGCATCCTGCGGCAGGGTGGCCTGACCATCGAACTGCCGGCTTTTTCGGCTGACGACGCAGATCAGTTGCTGACGGGCCCAAACGAAGCCGAGATTGCCTATCACAAGAACTTTGGCGAGGGCACCGGGTTTTATGTCTCGACGGATGACGTGGGAACGCCGGCCACGGTGTCCTTCGACCGGCTGGACATCGTAGCGGGCGGCGGGTTTGCCGCCGGGACATTCGAGGGCAACCTGTGCCCGATCGGTTCCTTGATGACCAGCAATCCCACCTTCGAGGGCTGCATCCTCGTTGCCGGTGAATTCGAGACCGAGCTTGGCGAGGAGGAGGCGGACACGCCCCCGTCGCCGACCTCCAACTGATGCGCGGCGGCGCTGCTCTACCGGCCTTACTTTGGGCAACACTCGCCTTTGTGTCCCTGTCGCTTGGCACGCCCGCGCAGGCGCAGCTGACGCTCGAAATCCCCGAAACGGAGTTCGAGGAGATCGAGAATTACAAGCCTATCCCGGTGCCGGATCCGTCCGGCGGGCCAGTCAACCAGATGTTCGAATACATGGAACTCGACATGACCGGCACCCTGCCGGAAGCGGTGCTGGAAGATATGCTGGGCGAGACACCCTATGACTTCGTCGACGTGGTCTGGGGCATGGAGGTGAGCGGCAACTGGACCGACCGCATGGCCGGGACAGGCACGCTTCAGGTGATCGATTTCACCGAAGGGCGTGGTGCGACGTCCCGTGTCGACCTTGACCGATACACGGGGCAGCGCGGCTTTCGCATGTATAACGCCCGGTTGCAGACGGATGGGGACCATGTGTTCACGCTCAGCGCCGCTTTTCCGCCGGATCACGGTGGTGTGGCGTTCGGCACCGAACTCGAGGCGGTCAAGGCTCTTTTCGAGGTGACATGGCTTTGCCACATGTTCGAGCCAGACCGCCGGGGCTGCATCGATTACCCAGATGAATACTACGAGACGGACCTGCCGGTCCTCAGCAAGCTGAATATCCATCGTATGGCTGGTGGTTACAAGATTGACTTCAAAGCCCGTGTCCACGAATTACGCACCAGCATGGACCGTGGATACCGTCATCCCACGACGGATCCCTCTGGCCGGTTTGCAGACGTGCGCGGCTGGGTCTGCGACCGTGCGTCCTGGGAGGAAGATCCGGAGGCATGCACCGCACCTGAACCGCTGCGGGTCACATCCAACAGTCCCTCCCACCAGCGTGAGAATGTCCACCTGCAGGAACCAGGTATTGAGGTAGAATTCAATTACCCTGTTGATGCCAACGAGCTTGAGGAAAACTTCTCGCTGACTACGCGGGATATCCGTGGTGAGCATTTGGAGAAGACGGGTCGTTTCCTTCCCCTGTCAGACACTCACTTTCGGTTCGACCCCGACTACGATCTCGAGTCCGGTGTGATTTACGAAGCGCGTATCGAGGGAGGTGAAGATGGTCTTGAGGGTCGTGAGGGAGAAACCTTGGAATCCGCGGCGCACTGGTGGCGCTTCACGACGCTGGTTGATTTGGAAAACCATGGTCATGATGGTCCAGTCGACGAGCCTCTGCGCACCCACGTCTACCAGACCGTCCGCGACGCGCCGCTGGTCGTGAACAAGCCGGCGCTTCAGCGCATTTACGTGGATTGGCAGCCACACAATCATATCGAAAAGGCCTGGCAGGCCGAAACCTTTCCAGCAGAGCTTGAGATCAATGTGCTGGATCAAAGCCAGTGGCGCATCGACCCGCAGGAAGGTGGCTCCGTCGAGGGCAATGTGGTTCGCGTGGTGCGGAGCGATCTGCTTGAACTGGATGGCATCCGCAGCGAGATCGAGAGACAGGCCCGCAATACGATCAATGTCTATGGCTGGGTGCCGGATCAGCAGGGAGGCACCTCGGTCGTCGAAACCCGGCTCACCCCGCATGATCCATACCCCCCGTCGGCCACGGTGCAAGACGTCATCGCTGAACACGACGTGCAACACTGGCACACGGATCCCGCCCCACTGGTGTTCCGCTACACATTTCTGAATGTCGGATCATGGTCAGACGGCGTGCCCGAGGCCGAGATGCAGGCGGCCATGACGGTCGTGCGGATGGCGGAAGAATTTGCCGTGCAGGTGATGCCTGTCAGGGAAGTTCACGGAATTGACACAGGGCGGGATGCGGACCGGCGCTACTCCAACATCCATCGTGACACTGTCATGGGCATCATTGAGGGAGCGGTCCGCATGGCTGAACTCCAGGCCGCACCGATCCGTTGGGTTGCCGACAATTATCCTGGTGCGCATTTGCTGGAAGAGCATGAAGTGGAAGAGGTCATTGAAAACCTGGATCGTTTCGGCATCAAGCTTGGAGAAGAACCAGGACTTCTGCGTGAGTTTGTGGCGTTCTTTATAAAGCATTCGGAAAATTCCACGACCTCAACATTCGCGGACCTCTCACTGATACTAAATGATAAGGTGACCCCCGAATTACGCAAAAGTATAAATGAGGAAGCGCTGAAAAACACCATCTTGGCCGTGCGCGAGGAGATCGGAAGTTTCTTCAGCGGGAACGACATACTCGTCGTGTTCTACCCACCGGATTTCTACGGTTTTGGGAGTTCTTTTGGGCAAACGCCTCATTCTCATGGGCGCCACGGCGTCGCGATGCCGATCACATTGGATCGTTCCCCATCTGAATTGGCTGAGGGTCTCATTCATGAATTTGCCCATTACTACGGCTTGAGCCATCGTCCGGGCGACGCTTCTGCTGTTAATTTTCCAGCAAATCAGTTTTCCAGTGGAGATATCGAAGGGTTCCGGCTGGCGATTGACGGCATGTCTGGCCACAACAAATCCTCCGAAGAGGGCAACAGCGAACATCCCGTTACGCTGGCCCCGCTGATGTGGCCCTACTTGCTTGATCGGACAGAGGTATGGGTCAGCGAGGACGAATACCTGACATTGATGCGCTCGTTTGCAACGCGGCTCCCCTGATACCAAAGCCGATAGGAGAGAATGATGACTTTTTCGAATTTCCAGACCAGCACCCTGATCGCCGCGACGTTGATCGCCATTCTGACCCTTCCCGCCACGCTCGCGGCACAGTCCTACACATCCCCCGATCCGGATGCCGCAGCCCGTGAGCCGCTGCCCGAACACGACCCCGAGGCAAGCCTGCGCGGCAAGACCGCCATCGAGCACGCCGAGGATCTGGCCGAGCCGGTGATGATGCGCCGTCTCATGGCGCTTCAGGCGCTGATCGACATGGGGCCCGATGCACTGCCAGCCCGCGATATGGTGCGCTTTACGATCGAGCGTGGCGAAACAGGCGGGTTTTCAGACGCGCAGGTCGACGAATTGAAGCTGGGCGCGCTGTCGGTGATGTATGCGATGGGCGCCCCCGAAACCGAAGACCTGCTGCGGAGCGTGATCATCGACCCTGACGTCGTTGCGCGCTCCAGTTCCTATTCCGCCTTGCTGGGGGCGGCAAAGCAGATGCAGATCGATCCTGACGCTTTGACGGGCGATGTGACGGCGCTGCTGGACACGGCGCCCGATCATGCGGTGCGTCTGATGAGGCTGAACGAACTGCCGGACCCTGCGCAGGCCGCTTTGGAACAGGCCGTGTTCGAAGCGCCCCACGGAGAGCGGGCGTCCAGCCATTTCATGACCCGCCTGGGCGACATGTCCTTTCTCGATGACGAAACACGGATCGCCTACATCACCGACTCGGCGCAAGCTGTCGGAGTGGATGCGAGCCTCGACGCTCTTACTTCAATCGGAACAGAGGCGGCGCTTGACGTGGCCCTTGGCATCGGCACGGATGCTGGGATTTCGCGTGTGCAGATCATCGCGAATTTCGCCGATGGTCTCTTGCCCCTCGAAACCGTGACAGAGAGGTTGGTGGCCGAGGCGCAGGCAACCGAAGGCGAACGGGACATCGGCTTGGTTGTCGCGAGGCTGGAACGGGCGCTGCAGGACGACGACGCCCTGTTCGCGCGGGCGATGACACAGCTGATCGAAGGGGGTCCCACCGACGCGCACATATCCGTCGGGATCTCGCGGCAGATCCTTTACCTGCGCCGCAACCCTGATGCGGATGCGGCGGTGGCCTTGCGGCCGGTCTTTGCGGTGCTCACGGATGACGCGGCATCGCACGAGGCCCAGATCACGGCCTACAATTCCCTGCGCCGGTCGGTCACCGGCATCGTCGAGATGGCCCCTGATTACTTCATCACGGAATCCGTCGCGCTGATCTGGCCGGTTCAGACCCCGTCCGATGCCGAACTGCCGATGGATCTGCTGGGTCCGCTGATGCGGTCGGACGAGCTGGCCCCGCAGGTCGTCACCGCCATCACGGACACCTACGAAGAGCATCTGACCGACTGGTCGATCAACCCCGCCACGGCCATCGCCATCGCCAGTGGCAGCACGCGCGGTCTTGAACGCTCGCCCACCCGCGAGGCGGCGGCGATCATGATGGGCAAGGCGATCGAAAGCCCGGCAATCGACCTTGACTACCTTGGCACGCATCTTGGGCGCAACGGTGCGGCGCTGGCCAGCCTGCAGCAGAATACCGTCGCAGGCGTGATCGGCACCTACGTCCCCACGATCTTTGCCGAGCCCAAGCCGACCAGCTACGACTTCGCGATGGAACCCTACCTCAACCCCATGCTGGAGCGCCCGCGCTGGCTGCTGCAGGACGCGCAGGCGCAGGCAGAGTGGCTGGCGTTTCTGCAGCGCGTCATCGATCTGGACGACCCCGATTTCAGCCCCACCGCACGCCGTGCCCTCGAGGGATTCCAATAGACACCGACCCCCGCGTTGGCGCTTCGTCTCACCAACTGTCAGAAAGGATCGTTTCATGACACCCGACTTCGATGCTCCTGACGAGACGGGCATCAATCCGAGCGTTGCATCGGTCCGTTGTGATCAGGTGCTCTTTACTCGGGCTGGAACACAGCCAGCCGATGACCTTGGCGAGGACACCTTAGCGATTGCCGCGGAGACTGGCTTTTACGAGGTCCGCTGTCGCGAATTTGGCACTCAGGAGGTCTTGAGCCGTGCCACCATTGATGTGCGTAGAAGCCGTTTCAAGGAAACGGCAAGGGCGCGAAAGGGGGGTGTCTTTTCGGATATTCCCAGCATGCCGGAGAAGAGAAGCGATGTGAGTGCTCGTGTCTTTTTCCCGACGAATTGAAAGGAGCAATAGATATGACAATCCAAAGGTTGATGTTTGGAATGAAGTGCAGTCTCGCAGGGCTTGTTGGCCTGTTTTGTGCGAGTGTTGCGCAGGCCCAGTTCAATGATGGGCACGGGCCAGACGCCTGGCAAGTGACCGGCGTTGCATCCAATGACGTTTTGAATATCCGCATGGGGCCGGGCACGAACTATCCGGTGATAGATGCGTTTGCGTATAACGAAAACGGCCTTCAGCAGATCACCTGTGTCCCTTTGGTCAGCTTTGAGCAAAGCGTCGCGATGACAGAGGCAGATCGCGCGAACCTTCCATCACGCTGGTGTCTGATGACGGATGCCCAACAGCAAAAGGTAGGTTGGGTTGCTGGCCGGTTCTTGATGGAGGGCCAGCTGAGCGGTGCAAGCATGACTGCACCTGAAACCGGAAACGATCGGGTTGCGATTGCGGTGCGGTTGGTCGAACGGCTTTACAGGCAACATGACCAGTATATCAGGGGAGCGGCCCCGAGCCCCTATGAAATGCCGAGCTCTGACCAGTTTTTCTTTCAGGCTGACTTGGCAAAGATTGCCGCGACGGTCAGAAGTGCGGGTGCGGACCCACTCTATAATGCACAAGATACCGATATTCGCGGTCTGGACATCGTGCCGGACACCAGCGGGATGCGGCAAGGCCTGATCACCCTTTGGGCTGAATTCAGCAACTTCGGTAGCCCTCAAAGAGTGGCATTCGACTTGCGGTCCGATACGCAGCGCGAAGGCGCGCCGATCCGGATCATGCGGATTTCTCATGACGGCTGGAATTTGCCCTGAGTCTCCAATCAGCGTTGAGCGCGTCACGGAGGGACGTAAGGTCAAGTTTCATGTTATTTGATGCCTTGAAGGCCAAGGTCTGCTTGGAACCTGCGTGGACTGCATCCCGCGTTCTGGGGTTTTGGCCAAGACGTGACAGGCCTGGCTTGGTTTCCCCTACATAGCGGTCCTCGCGTGCCTGATCCGGATAGTTTTAGAGCATCAAGGCCCATGCGAAACGCAAGCGGGCAGGGGGCGCGTCACTGATCTCAACTGAACGCGGGCCACGCAGCATGGGGCGGTTCCATGACGGCAAGAGATGAACCGGTATTGGGAACGTTCCGTCCCGGCAGAGGCCGGGCTGCTCGTCAGAATCTGATCCGGTGCCGTGTCGTTCTCGACCCAGTCGACCACTGCCTGAAGGTAAGCGTCGCCTGGCACCCACCTGTTTTTGATCCGGATGATTTGAGACTCAGACCCTGTTGGATAACAGGAGGTGAGTTTCGCCATGGAGACTACGAACGAGTTTCTCACGCGTTTGGGCGTTGAGGTCTCACAGACCGGGAGCCGACGGTGGCCGGATCGTTTGAAGGCGCGGATCGTGGCGGAAACGCTGGTGCCTGGGGCGACGGTGAATAACGTTGCGCGCAAGTATGACCTGCGCCCGAACCACCTGTCGGGGTGGCGGCGGCTGGCCAAGGACGGTGAACTTGTTTTGCCCGCGCCGGAGGCTGACGCGGACTTCGCCCCGTTGGTGCTGTTCGATGTCGGAAGTCCACCATCGGCCGGAGATACGGAGCCGGCGACCTCAGCGGTCGAGATCATTGCCGGAGCGGTTTCTGTCCGGCTGGACGGAGCAACGCCCGCGGCACGGATTGCAGAGATCGTGCGCGCTCTTGGGGACGGCGCATGATTTTCCCGTCGAACCGGGTGCGCATATTGGTTGCTACGCAGCCGGTGGATTTCCGTAATTATGCCGAGTCCATGATTATGCAGAGTGTCTGGCAGTTTTTGCATTTCTGCCAGCACCTTATCGCCAGTTTCACTCCGCATATTTTCTTCTGTTTCGAACATCGCTCAGCATCGAGAGCAGCTTGTCGGGCGCTCGGAATCTGCCTGGTCGCAGCAGGGGCGGCTCCATGGCGGCGAGGGCCTCGAGCTTTTCTGTTGGATCCGCGCGCAGGTAGATCTCGGTGCTCTGGAGGGTTGCGTGACCCAGCCAAAGAGAGACCTTCCGGATGTCGTGAGTGGCCGCGAGGGTGTGCATTGCGCAGGTGTGGCGCAGCACGTGCGGCGTGATGGGCCTGTCGCGCAAAGAGGGCTGGGCCACCGCGGCGCGCTCGACGTGCTTGCGGAGAATATACGCGAAGCCCGACCGGGTCATCGGGGCGCCAACACCGTTGAGGAAGAGTTCAGGCGTGGAGGTCTTGGGGCGAATGTCGACCCAGGCCCGGATCGCGGTCGCCGTCTCCTTCCAAAGGGGCAGGACGCGTTCGCGCCGTCCCTTGCCCATTACGCGGATATCACCCCAGTTCCGTTGGTCGACCTGATCGGACTTCAGCCCGATCAGCTCCGATACGCGCAGGCCGGCTGCGAAGGCGAGGTGTAGCATCGCCCTGTCCCGCGTCCCTGACGACGTGCGCGGGTCGGGCGCGTCGAGAAGCGCCTTGATCTCGACGCGCGTCAAATGCGTGACGAGGGCCTCATCCACCTTCTTCATTGGGATCGCATGGATGCGGCCTGCTTGATCAAGACAGTCTGGCAGCCGGTATTCAAGGAAGCGGAAGAATGCGTTGATCGCGGCCAGCCGCGCGTTGCGCGAGCGCGCGCCGTTTCCGCGCGCGCTCGCAAGTTGCTCGAGAAACGCAAGGACCAGCGTGGCATCGATTTCTTCCACGGTGAGGTCTGACGGCTTGGTGCGAAGGTGGCTGGCGGCGAAGACGACAAGGAGTTGGAAACAGGTGGCGTAGGCCTCGCAGGTGTGCGGGCTGGCGCCTCGATCCCGGGGAAGATGCTCACGGAGGAAGACGGCGAGGTGTTGGCCGAGAAGGGTCATGAGGCATCTCCCCGGTGCAGCGCTTCGCCAGCTTCGGCGATCCCGGACATCAGGGTCGGGGTGGCCTGCAGGTACCAGTAGGTGTCAGTGACATGGGCATGACCAAGATAGGTGCTCAACCCGGCCATGTGGCGCGCGACCGCCGCGCGGTCGGATCCACATTGCTGTAGCGAGCGCACGGCGAAGCTGTGCCTGAGGTCGTGGATGCGCGGTCCCGGCTCGCCAGCGGCGCCACGCAGCCCGACGGTGCGGGTCAGGCGAAGGAAGACCGTGATCACCGTGGAATATGCAGGTCCTGTGCCGGCACTTGATCGGAAGAGAGGATCGTCAGGGCGTCCCGGGAAGGTGCGGAGCCAGGCGTCGAGCGCGCGGCGCGTGGTGGCGTGGATCGGTACGAGCCGGTTCTTGCGGAACTTCGTGGCAAGGATGATGAGGCCATCCTCAGCGACGTCGCGCACGCGCAGGGCCAGCGCCTCGGAGATGCGCAGCCCCGTCGCGGCGAGCAAGCCGAAGAGCGTTCGGTACATCAGGGGACGGATCGCGCCGGGCTGTCCGAGCAGAGCAGTCGCGCTCATCAACTGCGCGATCTCGTCGGCGGTCCAGATGTGCGGCAGAACGCGGGCGTGCCGATCCGTTCCGAACACATCGGTCGCGGGGAGCTCGTGCCGTGTGTCCTCGGCATGCATGGCGAGTGCGAAGCGGCGCACGGTCAGCAGGCGGTTGCGTCGTTGCGCTGGCGAGGGCGCCTTGCGGGCCCATGCGATCGCGCGGGCGGCCAATACGACGCTGTCGCCATACGTCTCGGCAAATGCGACGAAGCCGCGCAAAAGTCCTGCCTGGACGCGGAACTTGAAGCCGAGAGCACGATGGAGCGCAGCATACCGTTTGAGATCATCAGGCAGCATCACGCGTCCCCCGGCCAGGGTTGCGCGATCAAGCACAGCGTCGCGAGATCGACCTTGGCATAGTGGGCAGTGGTGTCAGGGGATTCGTGGCGCAATACCGCGCCGATTGCATCGAGCGTCGCGCCAGCCCGCAGCATGGCTGTCGCCGCCGAGTGACGCAGAAGGTGGGCCCCCTGCGATGGCGCGTCGGTGATCCCGGCTCGCCGGAGGGCGGAGCGGACGATGGTCGAGACC
>Ga0307981_1000859_pt1 | contig 29211 bp, 24 predicted proteins | sample OrgLakmetagen987_FD_201849 | JGI IMG/M metagenome (GOLD analysis project Ga0307981, IMG submission 201849) | Saline water microbial communities from Organic Lake, Antarctica - #987 | ecosystem: Environmental > Aquatic > Non-marine Saline and Alkaline > Saline | place: Antarctica: Organic Lake... | reverse complement strand
AGTGGACGTTCTGTGACGGACTCCCCGTGAATTCACAGCCCATGTCAGCCGTGCAGCAAGTCGACGTCGAGCGCGAGATCCTGGTGATCGGTACCACCTACGACCCGCTCACACCCGGGTACCACGCTGGCGAGTTCGCTGCGGCGCTCGGTGACGCCACACATGTCGTCTGGGACGGCGTCGGCCACACGGCGTTCCCCGGCTGGACCACCTGTATCGATGACGTGGTCACCGCCCAATTCCTTCGCAACGCGCTGCCCGACGATGGTGCCACGTGCAGTTTTCTGTTCGGTATCGACGACGACGAACGCCTCGGCGATGTGCTGTTCGGGCACGGCGACGTCGAGTCGGCCAACCTGCTGGAACGGTCGCTCGCAGAACTCGGAGCTCGAAACGACGCCGGTTGCTTGGCCGATGTGATCAACCAGGCGACCGACCAGGTCATCACGCACGTGGTCCTCGACGTCACCTCGAACGCCGCCGGCGACGCCCTCGACGCAGCAGGCCGGGTCTGTTGAGATCGCGCTCGTGACGGGCCTGGCTCGTCATGAACGACGAGCCACGAGCGTTTCAGGCGCCTCGGAGGAGCTTGCCCAGACGTGACGCCAGCTTCGACTCGCGGTCTCGGCGCTGTTCCCACTGGTCGGCCAGGGTGAAGATTCGCCGGCTGCTGCGTACGCCGATCCAGCGCAGGGGTTCGGGTTCCCAGTGGCGGGGTTTGACTCCGACCCAGGGAAGCGTGGAGCGTTCGGTGTCGTTGCCGACGATGAGGTCGGCCATGGTCCGCCCGGCGAGGTTGGCGGCGGCGACGCCTTCACCGACGTAGCCGCCGAGCACCGCATCGCCGGTCGACTCGTCGTAGGACAGGCCCGGAACCCAGTCGCGGGGGATGCCGAGCACCCCTCCCCACCGGTGGGTGATCTGGGCATCGGCAACCGCTGGAACCAGGTCGGCGAGCACCTGACGGATCCGCAGGTGCGTCGGGAGATGCGTCTCCACGTCAGCAGAGATCTTCGAACCGAACAGGTAGGGCAGACCCGCGCCGCCGAAGGCGAGTCGATCGTCGTCGGTGCGCTGACCGTAGATGACCATCGTTCGATCGTCGGAGAACGTGGGTCGGCCACTCAACCCGATGTTCTCGAACAACTCGGGTGGCAGCTGTTCGGTGGCGACCATGAACGAGTAGACGGGGAGCAGCGCCCGCCGCTCGCCGCCGAGATCGCGTGTGTAGGCCTCGGTGCCGCGCACGACGACGCCGGCGCGCACGGTTCCGGAAGTGGTCTCGACACGCCGGTTGCCGACGGCAGTCACGGTGGTGTCCTCGTGGATAGTGACGCCTGCGTGTTCCGCGGCCGCCGCCAGCCCGCGCACGAGCCGAGCGGGGTCGAGTGACGCGCAGGGTCCGAAGAAGATGCCGCCGCGGACGTCGCTGCCCTGCAGATGCTGCCGAGCCTCATCGGGTTCCAGCAGCCTGATCACGTCGTCGCCGACACCGAGCGATCGTTCGTGGGCGACCTCGTCACGCTGGCGCTGTGCCTGGGGTGCGGTGCGGGCCAGTCGGATCCAGCCGCCCTTGACGTATCCGCAGTCGATGTCCTCGGTGGCGGCGACCCGGCCGATCTCGTCGACCGAGTCCTGCACGGCGTGGGCGAGGCGGTCGGCCGCATCGGGCGACGAGCGAGCCGCATAGCGCGCCCGGCTCCCGGCGAGTTCGCCCACGGCCCAGCCGCCGTTGCGACCCGACGCACCGAACCCGCAGAAGTGCTTCTCGAGCACGACCACACGCAGCGTGGGGTCGAGACGGGACAGGTAGTACGCCGTCCACAAGCCGCTGAAGCCGCCACCGACGATGGCGACGTCGGCGTCGATGTCGCCGTCGAGGGCAGGACGCCGCACGATCGGGCCCAGCCGGTCCAGCCACAGGGCCGTGGTGTTCGCTGCCGAGACTCCACGATCGTCGACGTCGTCCATGGCACGAACGTAGCACCGGTGCGCCAAGGTGATCCGTCGTGGAAACATGGTGTTCACACCGATGTGATCGAGAGGCAATGCTTCGACTTCGATTTGAACGCTACGGTCTGCCGTTCACGTCGGATTCCGTTGTCCTGACCATCGCTCCATGGAGGATCATGCCCACCATTCACGAGGCAGCACGGTGAGCGACGGCGTGGCGTTGCCGGGCGTCGCAGTGGATGACGGCGACGACATCGACGGTGCCGACGGTCTTCCCGATGACGTCGTCTCGGTCGGCCCCGTGTCCGGGTTGCAGTACGTGCAGCCGACCACGTCGATGGCAGGCGAACTCGCCGCCCTCGAACTCGCGGCGTTCCCGACCACCGATCCAGCAGACCTCTACGACGAGCAAGACCTCGCAGTCCTGGCGTCGCAGTTCCCGCAGGGTGGGGTGGTCGGCTTCGACGGTCCCGGCCGAGAGCATCCCGTCGCCGCGGGTCTGGGTGTGCGAACCCACTTCGACTTCGACAACCCGCAACACAATCTGTCGACCTTCTTCGATGGAGCACCGACCGAATGCGGTGACGACCCCGACGGCCCCTGGTACTACGGCACCGACATCGTGGTGCGCCCCGATCAGCGTCGGCGAGGTATCGGCACCGAGCTCTACGACCTGCGCAAGGACATCTGTCGTCGCTTGAACCTCGCCGGCATCGTCGCCGGTGGCGTCATCCCCGGATTCGCCGACCACAAGGACGCGATGTCCGCCGATGAGTACGTCGCGGAAGTGAGCGCTGGTCGTCTCTACGACCGGACGTTGAGCTTCCAGTTGGAGAACGGTTTCGTCGCGCTCTGTGCGCTGGACGGCTACATGACCGATCCGGCAGTCGACGACCACGCCTCGCTGATCGTCTGGCACAACCCCGACCATCGGCCGGCCGAAGGCGGTGCCGGTTGAGCGGAGATCGGGCGTTTCGTTCGACCGTCTTGGCGGGACGCGAGCCGGAGATGACCTATGGCGGTGCGCTGTCGTTCCTGCGACGCACCTACACCCGAGATCTCTCCGATGCCGACATCGCCGTGTCCGGCATCCCGTTCGACGTCGCCACGTCGAACCGTCCCGGAGCCCGCTTCGGACCCCGTGCGATTCGAGCGGCGTCGACCGGGCTTGCCGAACTCGACGCCTACCCGTGGGGATTCGATCCGTTCGACACACTGGACGTCGCTGACTACGGCGACTGCTTCTTCGACTGGGGGCATCCGGAGCACGCAGTCGAGGTGATCGAGCAGCACGCCCGAGAGATCCTCGCCACGAACACGATGATGGTGTCGCTCGGCGGTGACCACTTCGTCACCTACCCGCTGCTCCGGGCGCACGCGGAGAAGTTCGGCCCGCTGGCGCTCATCCACTTCGACGCCCACTGCGACACCTGGGACGACGACGGCACTCGCCTCGACCACGGATCGATGTTCCTGCGGGCGCTGCGCGAGGGGATCATCGACCCGGCGAAGTCCGTACAGATCGGCCTGCGGACGTTCAACGAACACGAGCACGGCTTCACGATTCTCGGTGCTCCCTGGGTGCATCGTGAGGGGATCCCCGCCGTGATCGACGTGCTCCGCGAGGTCGTGGGCGACCATGCGGCCTACCTCACCTTCGACATCGACTGCCTCGACCCGGCGTTTGCTCCCGGTACCGGCACCCCGGTGTCGGGTGGACTCACCACTGCCCAGGCGCTCGACGCGGTCCGGTCGCTCGGTGAGTTCGACATCGTCGGCATGGACGTGGTGGAGGTGGCCCCGATGTACGACGTCGGCGAGGTCACCGCGCTGGCGGCCGCAACGATCGCACACGATTTCATCTGCGTGCAGGCCGTCAAGGCCGGAGCCACGCCCCGGACCTACGGACGACCATGAACGAACAGCTCGACGTTGCCACCATGCCGACCGCCACCGGAGAACACCGACAGCGCGCCGTCGAGATCAGTGGTGTCACGAAGCGATTCGGCGACGTGGTGGCCGTCGATTCACTCGACCTGACGATCGCCGACGGCGAGTTCTTCGCCATGCTCGGGCCGTCGGGGTGTGGCAAGACCACCACGTTGCGGATGATCGCCGGACTCGAGTTCCCCACGTCGGGCAGTCTCAAGATCTTCGGCGACGAGGTCGGCACGCTGCCGCCCAACAAGCGTCCGGTCAACACGGTGTTCCAGAGCTACGCGCTCTTCCCGCACATGAACGTGCGTGACAACGTCGCCTTCGGTCTGAAGATGTCGGGCGTCGGCAAGAAGGCCGCGGGAACCCGTGCCGACGAACTCCTGGAACTGGTCCAACTGTCCGGTTACCAGCAACGCAAACCGTCGCAGCTGTCGGGCGGCCAGCAGCAGCGAGTCGCCCTGGCGCGGGCGCTCGTGAACAAGCCCAAGGTGCTGCTGCTCGACGAGCCGCTGGGTGCGCTCGACCTGAAGCTGCGTCACGAGATGCAGAACGAGCTCAAGGATCTGCAACGAGAACTGGGTGTCAGCTTCGTGTTCGTCACCCACGATCAGGAGGAAGCGCTCGCCATGAGCGACCGGATCGCCGTGATGAACAGCGGTCGTCTCTTGCAGGTGGGAACGGCCGAGCAGTTGTACGAACAGCCGGTCAACCGTTTCGTGGCTGACTTCATCGGTCGCACGAACCTCCTCGATGCCACCGTCGCCGACGGTGATTCGATCGTCTTGGCCAACGGGACCAGATTGCGTGCACCCAGCCCACACGCCCCGGGCACGAAGGTGGCGATGAGCCTGCGCCCCGAGGCCATCGTCATCGGGACACGCGACGAGGTGCCGGCCGACCAGGCCGCACACAGTCTCGACGGCGTCGTTGCGACCACGACGTATCTCGGGCACTCGGTGATCTACGACGTCAAGATCGACTGGATCGACCTCGAGGTGCGATGCCTCCCCGAACGTGCCGGCGGACGCTTCGCTCCCGGCGACGAGGTCGCCGTCTGGTGGGACCGCACCTCGGACTGGATCGTTCCCGACGACATCGACGACGAGATCCACCACGACGGCCCGATCGACGTGGTTCAGGCCGCGCAGGACCGGGACGGGCCGACGTGACCGCACTCGACATCGAGCCGACCCAGATCGAGCAGCCCGCAGCACCGGTGGCGACGCCGGAGTTCGAGGCCTCCAACATCCGTCAGAACCGCCGCCGAGGGCTCCTCATCGCGCTCCCGGCGTACACATACCTGATCCTGTTCTTCGCCATCCCGTTGTTCATCGTGGTGCTCTACTCGTTCGGCACCCGAAACCGCTTTCGTGGCACCGATCTCGCGAACTGGAACCTCGAGTCCTATCGGGCGCTCGGCGATGACATCGTGCGAACCGTCCTGGTCCGGTCGGTCACCCTGGCACTGATCACCACGGTCATCTGTCTGCTCGTGGCATATCCGCTCGCGTACTACATCTCCACCCGGCCACCGGTCGTGCGAAATCTGATGCTCGTGCTGGTGATGATCCCGTTCTGGACGAACTTCCTGGTTCGCAACTACGCCTGGTACGTCATCCTCGGCACCGACGGGCCGCTCAGCAGGGTGACCGAGACCGTCGGCATCGGTGAGACCCGGCTGCTGTTCACGCAGACCGCTGTCGTCCTCGGCCTCGTCTACGGATTCCTGCCGTTCATGGTGTTGCCGCTGTACGCATCGATCGAGCGCATCGACGGCCGTCTTCTCGAGGCGAGCCGTGACCTCTACGCAAACGGACTCCAGTCGTTCCGCAAGGTGCTGCTGCCGCTGTCGATGCCCGGCGTCGTCGCCGGCTCGATCCTGGTGTTCATCCCGAGCCTCGGCGCCTACGTCACGCCCGAGATCCTGGGTGGCGCGAAGACCACACTGCTCGGCAGCTACATCGTCACCCAGTTCCTCACCGCGTCGAACTTTCCGCTCGGCGCCGCCCTGTCGACGGTGCTCATGGCGATCATGCTGATCGCGACGATGGTCTACTTCCGCAAGGGAGGGCGCACGCTGTGAGCAACATCACCGAGCCACGCGGCGCCACCAAGTTCCTGCTCCGAGCCAACGCCGGACTCGTGTACGCGTTCTTCTACGTCCCGATCGTGGTCCTGGTGGTGTTCTCGTTCAGCGACAACCGCAACGTCGGGGTCTGGGGCGGCTTCACGTTCGACTGGTACCGAGACCTCGCCGACAGCGAGCCGACCAAGGACGCGCTGTGGGCGTCGGTGCAGATCGCAGCGGTCTCGACCGTGGTGTCGGTGGTGCTGGGCACGATGGCCGCACTTGCGCTCGAACGGTTCACGTTCCGGGGCAAGAAGGTGTTCGACGCGCTGCTGTACCTGCCCGTGATCATCCCGGACGTGACGATGGCGGTGATGATGCTCGTCTTCTTCTCCCAAGCGGCGAACTTCTTCGGCTTCTCGAAGGGTTTCACGACCGTCACACTCAGCCACATCGCCTTCAGCATCAGCTTCGTGTCGATCGTCGTGCGTGCGCGACTCGCAGGAACCGATGACACGCTCGAGGAAGCTGCACTCGATCTGGGAGCGACCCGGTGGCAGGCATTCCGCCACGTCACCTTGCCGGTGATCATGCCGGGCGTGGTCGGCGGTGGTCTGCTGGCGCTCACACTGTCGCTCGACGATGTCGTGATCACGCAGTTCGTGACGGGCTCGGGGTGGACCACCTTGCCGCTGTATGTCTTCGGTCTGATCCGTCGGGGCGTCACCCCGATCATCAATGCCGTCTCGGTCGTGATGCTCGTCGCCTCGATGGCACTCGTCGCCTTCTCGCTCCTCGCTCAACGGATCCGCAGTCACGATCCGGTCTGAATCTCAGCACATCCACCACACCACACGAGCCGTACGGCCTGAAAAAGGGGAAACACCATGAATGACAAGACCTCGAAGTTGATCGTCACGTCGGTCGCACTGTCGATGATCGGCGCCGCCTGCGGAGGAAGCGACGGTGACGAAGGCGCGGCGAGCGGTGCAGCGGACTGCGCCGTCGGAGAAACCGACGGCGACCTCGCGCTGTACAACTGGGCGGAGTACATCGCTCCTGAACAGATCGAGGAATTCGAGACCGAGTTCGGTGTCTCGGTGACCCAGGACGTGTACGACTCGAACGAGGCAATGCAACCGATCGTCGCTGCAGGCAGCTCTGGGTACGACCTGATCGTGCCGTCGGACTACATGGTCGGCATCATGAAGGACGGTGGATTCATCCAACCGCTGAACAAGGACCTCATTCCCAACCTGGCGAACATCTCCGATGACTTCAGCGGTCTCAACTTCGACGAGGCGGGTGACTACTCGGTGCCCTACCAGTGGGGGTTCACCGGGCTTGCAGTCGACCTCGAGGTGGTCGGCACCGACTTCCCGCGTTCATGGGACCTCGTGTTCGGTGACGCGGCCGACGAGTACGCGGGCAAGATCACGCTCCTCAACGACCCGCGCGAAACGCTCGGTGCTGCGCTCAAGTCGCTCGGGTACTCGCTCAACTCCACCGATGAAGCTGAACTCGCGGAAGCCCAGGAGGTGCTGGCCGGGTCGGTCGACAACCTCCTGGCGTTCAACACCGACTCGTCCGACGAGCTGTTGACGAGCGGTGAGAGTGCGATCGCCCAGGTGTACTCCGGCGGAGCCATCACACAGTTCCTCGGGACGGACGATCCGTCGAGGTACACGTTCTTCGTACCGGAAGAGGGCGGCACCCGTTGGATCGACAACATGGCGATTCCGTTCGACGCTCCGAACCCGTGCACGGCGCATGCGTTCATCAACTTCCTGCTCGACGGGCAGAACGGAGCGGATCTCTCCAACTACACCTACTACGGCACACCGAACGCCGAATCAGTCGCGTTGCTCGACGACGAGCTGAACGAGTTCCTCACCTCGCCCGACCTCCTCGCCGGTGGTCTGGACTCGGTCGAGACCATCGTCGACACCGGGGACTTCGAGCTGAACTACTCGGACGCGTTCACCGAAGCAAAGGGCTGACCCGGGTGCCGCCCACGTTGCTCCACGCGTTCTCGAAGCCGAGCCAGGAGTCGTTCGTGTCGCTCGTGCGAGCGGAGGGAGTCCGCGTCTGGGACGACGCCGGCCGCGAGTATCTCGACGCGCTGGCGAGTCTCTGGTACTGCCAGGCCGGTCACGGTCGTGCCGAGATCATCGACCCGGTCGCCGAGCAGATGCGTCAGCTCGGCTCCTTCCATACGTTCGCGCCGTTGGGGAGCGACATCTCCGAGCAGGCCGCGCAGCGCATCGTGTCGGTGTCGCCGTTCACCGACGGACGCGTGTTCCTGTGCTGCTCGGGCTCCGAGTCCATCGACACCGCGATCAAGATGCTGCGCAAGGTCTCGATGATCAAGGGTCAGGACGAGCGCAGCATCATCCTTCGTCGCACTCGTGGCTACCACGGCGTGAACGTCGGGGGGACCTCCGTGCAGGGCATCGCAGCGAACCGCGAGGGGTGGGGCGAACTGATGCCGCACGTCATCGAGTTCGACCCGACCGACATCGAAGATGCCGCCCGTCTGTTCGCCGAGCACGGCGATCACATCGCCGGCGTGATCACCGAACCCGTCCAGGGCGCGGGCGGTGTCTTTCCACCACCCGACGGATACCTGGAAGGACTCCGACGGCTGTGCGACGATCACGGTGCACTCCTGGTGTTCGACGAGGTGATCAGTGGGTTCGGTCGGACGGGAAGCTGGTTCGCCAGTCAGACCTACGGGGTGACGCCCGACCTGATCACCTTTGCCAAAGGTGTCACCAGCGGGTACCAGCCGCTCGGTGGCGTGTTGATCAGCAGGAAGGTGTGCGATCTGCTCGAAGCCGATCCCGACTTCATCTGGATGCACGGCTACACGTACGGCGGTCACCCGGCTGCGTGCGCAGCGGCAATCGCGAACATCGACCTCATCGAGCGTGACGGCCTCGTCGAGCGCGCCGACTCGGTCGGCGAGCGTCTCACGGCCGGGCTCCATGCGTTGATGGGTGACGGCTTGTTCTCCGAGGTGCGTGGCGTCGGGGCGATCTGGGCGGCACAGATCACCGGCGACGACGCCACCGTCCGCGGGATCGCGATCCGCGACCGGATGCTCGAGTTGGGAGTGATCTGTCGAGCGATCAACGGAGCCATCGCGTTCTGTCCTCCGCTCGTGATCGACGATGCCGACATCGATACCGTCGTCGACGTGTGCGGTCAGGCTGTGAGGGAGTTCCAGTGAGTGGTGGTGGTGGTGGTCGGCGGCCTCCGATCCGGGTGCTCGACGTCGCGGGTTCGCCTGAGGCGATCGGTCACGCACACGGGTCGGCCTTCGCCGACGAGATCCGCGTGTACACCGACGACCGGGTCGCGCTCGTTGCCTCGGGTTCGTGGTCGGGCGGACCGATCGATCCCGCAGACGTCCTCGACATCGCGTCGTCGATGCTGCCGGCTCACGAGGCGTTCGATGCCGAGCTGTACGCAGAGATGGTGTCGATGGCCGCAGCTGCCGGAATCACCCCGGCCGAGGCCGTGGTGGTCGGGGGCTTCACGGACTTCGTCGACACGGTCCGCGCCGTGGTCGGCGGGATGACCCCGGTGTCGGTGGTCGAGGACGACTGCACCGCCACGATCGTGCCCGATGGTCGTGCGAACGGGGCTGGCTTCCTCGCCCAGACCTGGGACATGCATGACACGGCAACAGACCACGTGCTGCTGTTGCGCCTGCAGCCCGACGATGCGCCGAACGCGGTGGTGTTCACCACGACCGGCTGTCTCGGTCAGATCGGGATGAACTCCGCCGGTGTGGCGGTGGGCATCAACAATCTCACGGGGCTCGACGGGACACGCGGTGTGGCGTGGACGTCGGTCGTGCGCGGGATGTTGAAGACGTCGACCGCCGACGAGGCACTCCAGGTGGTGCTCGATGCCGACCTCGCCGGCGCCCACAACTTCTTGATCTTCGACGAACACGGTGCCGGCTACAACGTGGAGGCGATGCCGTCGGCACGACCCGTCGAGCAACTCGTCGACCGCCCGATCGTGCACACCAACCACGCGGTCGACCCGCTTGCGCTGGCGGTCCACGCAGAGAAGCACCCGATCCAGCAGGACAGCTCGACCCGACGCCTCGAACGTGGACGCGAACTGCTGGCCGACGGTGACATCGACGTCGACCGACTGATGGAGATGACGCGCGACGAAACAGCGATCTGTCAGGTGTCGATCGAACCGTTCCACGTCGAATCGAGTGGCGCGGCGATCATGCGACCGCAGGGGCGGGAATTCTGGGCGTGTTGGGGTCGTCCCGCCGAGAACGAGTATCAGCTGGTCACGTTGCCGTGAGTCGAGCAACCCATGTGCGCACAGGTGGAGGTCGCACGACGTGATCGACGACACCGACCGCGAGATCATCCGACACCTGCAGGCCGACGGTCGGATGCCGTACTCGCAGCTCGCCCAGTTGATCGGCCTGTCCGATGCGGCGGCTCGCCAGCGGGTGAATCGGCTGACCGAACGCGGTGTGATCGACATCGTGGCGGTGACCGACCCGGCGATGCTCGGACTCGGCTACCAGGCGATGCTCGGCATCAAGGTCGACGGTGACACCAGCAAGGTGGCGGGCACGATCGCCGATCACCACGACTCGGTGTACGTGGTGATGACCACCGGCCGCTACGACGTGATGGTCGAAGTGGTCTGCCGCGACACCGCAGCCTTCATCGACTTCACCAACGAGATCAGGAGCATCGATGGGATCGCGGACGTGGAGGTCATCAGCTACCTGCGCCTCGTGAAGCAGACCTACGACTGGGGCGTCGCCTGAGACCCTTGATCGCAACGTACCCGTGACGGGCCCTGCTCGGAACGAGCCAGGCCCGTCACGAGCGGGTCAGGCGTCGGGCATGCCGTCGTCGGACCCGAAGTGGCCGGTCTCGTCGTCGGCAGTGGCAGCCGGCTTGGTGATGTTCACCGGCATGGAGGCCTCGGCTCGGACCGTGGCGTAGAAGTCGTTGCCCTTGTCATCGACCACGACGAACGCCGGGAAGTTCTCGACCTCGATCTTCCACACCGCCTCCATCCCCAGTTCCGGGTATTCGAGCACGTCGACCTGCTTGATGTTGTCGAGCGCCAAGCGAGCCGCCGGGCCACCGATCGACCCGAGATAGAAACCTCCGTTGGTCTCGCACGAGTCGGTGACCTGCTGGGACCGATTGCCCTTGGCGAGCATCACCATCGAACCGCCGACACCCTGGAATTCGGGGACGTAGGAGTCCATACGGCCCGCCGTGGTCGGCCCGAACGAGCCCGATGCGTAGCCCTCGGGGGTCTTGGCCGGGCCGGCGTAGTACACGGCGTGGTCCTTCCAGTACTGCGGCATCTCCTCGCCGGCGTCGAGGCGCTCCTTGATCTTCGCGTGGGCGATGTCGCGTGCGACGATCATCGGGCCGGTGAGCATCACCTGCGTGGTGACCGCCAATCCGGAAAGCGTCGCGCGGATCTGATCCATCGGTTGGTTCAGGTCGATGTGCACCGGCTCGACGTCGGAGAGGTGCTCGGAGCCAACTGCGGGGAGGAATCGGGCGGGATCGGTCTCGAGTTGTTCGAGGAACAGTCCGTCCTTGGTGATCTTGCCCTTCGCCTGGCGGTCCGCCGAACACGACACGGCCATGCCGACCGGGCACGATGCACCGTGGCGGGGGAGACGGATGATCCGGACGTCATGGCAGAAGTACTTGCCACCGAACTGCGCGCCCACGCCGGTTCGCTGCGCGAGTTCGAGGACCTTCGCCTCGAGGTCGAGATCGCGGAAGGCATGCCCCGATTCGGATCCTTCCGTCGGGAGGGTGTCGAGGTAGCGAGCGGTTGCGAGCTTGGCGGTCTCCACGGCGATCTCGGCCGACGTGCCACCGATGACGATGCCGAGGTGGTACGGCGGACACGCCGAGGTACCGATCGCCTGGATCTTGTCGAAGATCCAGGGGAGCAGGGTCGCCTCGTTGAGTAGGGCCTTGGTCTCCTGGAACAGGAAGCTCTTGTTGGCGGACCCGCCGCCTTTGGCCATGAACAAGAAGTCGTACGAATCGCCGTCGACCGCGTTGATCTTGATCTCCGCCGGCAGGTTCGTGCCGGTGTTCTTCTCGGTGTACATGTCGAGCGGGGCCATCTGGCTGTAGCGCAGGTTCGACGTGAGATAGGTGTCGGCGATGCCACGTGAGATCTGCTCTTCGTCGCCTCCGCCGGTGAACACGAACTGGCCCTTCTTGCCTTTCACGATCGCCGTGCCGGTGTCCTGGCACATCGGGAGTACACCGCCGGCCGCGATGGCCGCGTTTTTCAAGAGGTCGAGGGCCACGAACCGGTCGTTGTCGGATGCTTCGGGATCGTCGAGGATGTTGCGGAGTTGCTGGAGGTGACTCGACCGGAGGTAGTGCGCGATGTCGTGCATGGCGGTGGCGGTCAGCATGCGGATCGCCTCGGGATCCACCTGGAGGAACGTTCCGTGCGGGGTGTCGAACGACGAGACCCCGTCGGTCGAGACGAGTCGGTACTCGGTGCCGTCGGGGCGGAGCGGGAACATCTCGGTGTAGTCGAAGTCAGCAACATCAGCCATGGCCCGAGCCTACGTTCCGCCTCCACGTGACTACGGTGCTCACATGACGTCGAGTGCGGAGTCGGCCGAACGGCCGAGCTGGCGAGGCCGGATGCATGCGGGAGCGTTCGTGGTGGCGATCCCGGCCGGCATCGGTCTGATCATGTTGCCCGAGCAGGCGGCGGCACGAGCCGCCGCGTCGGTCTACGCCGTGTCGCTCCTGGTGATGTTCGGCATGTCGGCGGCGTATCACCGCCTGGCGAAGTCAGCTGGAGCACGACGTTGGATGCAGCGTCTCGACCACGCCGGCATCTACGTGCTCATCGCCGGTACCTATGTGCCGATCGCGATCGTGGGGCTGCCGTGGGCGTGGGGCCTGCCGATCCTGTCGATGATCGCCGGCGCTGCGTTGATCGGTGTGGTGATCAAATTGAGTGGAGTCCGACAGCTCCAGCTGGTCGGGTACCTGCTGTATCCGGCCATGGGCTGGGCGGCCGTGATCGCCGGTCCAGTGCTGTTCGACAGTCTGACCGGCCTGCAGTTCTCGTTGATCGTCGCCGGCGGGCTCGTCTACACCCTGGGTATGCCGGTGCTGTTCCTCCGGCGCCCGGACCCGTGGCCGACCCGATTCGGATACCACGAGATCTGGCACGCCTTCGTGATCGTCGCCGCCGCACTGCACTTCGTCGCCGTCGCCAGCCTCTTGACGTCCGTGTAGGTCTCGTCGAGGCGGTCTCTGTTCCGGAGACGGTGCTCGTACAGTCGCATCGTGCTGCGCCAGTCCGCGATGCGGATCACCTCGAACCCGGCGCGGCTCGTTCTCGTCGCGTTCGCATCCCTGATCGCGATCGGAACCGGCCTCCTCGCGCTCCCGGTGTCCGCCGATGGTCCAAGTGGTGTGGGGGTCGAGAACGCAGCGTTTCTGTCGACCTCGGCGACCACGGTCACCGGCCTGTCGACCGTCGACATCGACGACTTCTCGCTGTTCGGCGAACTCGTCCTGCTGGTCCTGATCCAGGTCGGTGGGTTCGGGATCATGACCATCGGATCGGTGCTGGCCCTGGTGACGTTCCGCCGGGTCGGGCTCCGTCAGCGGATGCTCGCTCAAGCCGAGATCGGCGCGATCGACATCGGCGACCTCTCGCAACTGCTGGGGGTGATCGCACGCATCACCCTGCTCGTCGAAGGCTCGCTGGGGGCACTCCTGTTCGTGCGTTTCTGGCAGGGCGGGTACGAGTCGGGCCCCGTCGAAGCGGCGTACTCGGCGGTCTTCCACTCCGTTGCGTCGTTCAACAACGCAGGGATCTCGCTCTACTCGGACAACCTCGCCAGATTCTCCGGCGATCCACTCGTCTCGCTCCCGGTGACGTTCGGGTTCGTGATCGGCGGGCTCGGGTTCCCGTTGTACGTCGAAGCGCTCCGTCGATGGCGTTCGGACCGCACGTCGGCTCGCTCGGCGTCGGGTGCCAGGCGGCGTGGGAGCAGGGCGCTGTCGTGGAGTCTCCATGCTCGCCTCACGGTGGGCGCCACGCTGGTGTTGCTCGTGGTGGGGCCGGCGATGGTGCTCGCGTTCGAGTGGCGCAATCCCGGCACCCTGGGTCCGTTGGGCATCGGCGACAAGCTCGTGAACGGCTGGTTCCACGGGGTCACGCCGCGGACCGCTGGCTTCAACACGATCGACGTCGGAGCGATGCAGGAGTCCACACTCTTCGGTACGAGCATCCTGATGTTCATCGGATCCGGCCCGGCGTCCACGAGTGGCGGAATCAAGGTGACCACGGCAGCCATCCTGGCGGCAGCGATGTGGGCCGAGGTTCGTGGCGAGCGCGACGTGAACGTGCTCAGCAGGAGGATCCCACCGGCGATCATCCGACAGGCGTTGACGATCGTCGTGCTGTCGATCGCATTCGTCACCGCGACATCGCTGTTCCTGATGACCAGCGACGGTCTGGGGCTCACCGAGGCGCTCTTCGAGTCGACGTCGGCGTTCGGAACGGTGGGGCTGTCGACCGGCGTGACCGGGTCGATCAGCACCCCAGGGCACGTTGTGCTCGTGGTGGTGATGCTCTGCGGCCGTGTCGGACCGATCACCTTCGTCACGGCGATGGCACTGCGCGAACGAGATCGGCTCTATCGTCTTGCCGAGGAGACACCGATCATTGGCTGACAAATTCGTCCACAAACTGATGCGCGGCCTGACCGGCCGAGTCGAACACCGCGGGGAGATCGTCGTGATCGGCCTCGGCCGATTCGGTTCGTCATTGTCGCGGACGTTGGTCGACATGGGCTACGAAGTGCTCGGGGTCGACCGGTCTGTCGAACGTGTGGGCGAACACAGCGGGATACTGACCGACGTCAAGGAGGCAGACACCACGAATCCGAATGCGCTCCGCCAGCTCGGTGTCGCAGATGCCACCACGGTCGTCGTGTGCATCGGCGCCGACGTCGAAGCGAGCGTCCTCACCACTGCAGCACTCGCCGACCTCGAGGTCCCGAACATCTGGGCCAAGGCGATGACGGAGCCGCACGGCCGGATCCTCAAACGGGTGGGAGCGCACAACGTCGTGTTCCCCGAAGCGGAGATGGGACAGCGCGTCGCCCACCTGGTCACCGGCGGATTGCTCGAGTACCTCGCGCTCGACGAGGACTTCGTGCTCGTCGAGATGGTGGCGCCGCCGATGGTGGTCGGCATGCCGCTCGGGCAATCGAACCTGCGCCGAGACCACCGGGTGACGATCGTGTGCCATCAGCCCGACTCGGGCCGCTTCACCCACGCCGACCGTGACACGGTGCTCGGGCCGAACGACCTCATCGTGATCGCCGGACAGCGCGACGACGTCAGCTCGTTCGCCGGCGAGATGAGCTGACCGGGGCGCTCACTTCACCTGGTAGATGACGTCGTCGGGGATCTCGAATGCCTCGGGAGTGATCATTTCGGTTCCCTCGAAGATCGAATCGAGGAAGCTGATCGCGAACGTGTTCGTGATCAGCTTGACGCGCTCGATGGGCATGTCGCCGTCGGAGCAACCCTCCACGGCGAACGCCTCGATGATCCCCACCACTTCGGGTGTCGGGTTGTCGAGTGTCGGGAAGAAGTCGAGGTAGTCGCACACGTCGGTGAACGATTGGTGGGCTGCGTCGACCAGATCGACGCGGTAGACCACCTCACTGGAGACCTCGGCGAACGTCCGATCGACGTTGGGTGACGGCGGTGTCGTGATGTCACCCGTGCCGACCATGACGAGCACGGGGGCGGTCACGTTGATGAGGAAGTCCGCGGTCAGCAGCGAGGTCGCGGGATCACCATCGCCGACCGCCGGAGCGAGCGGGATGAGTGCATCGACCCGTGGGTCGGGTTCGATCGTGCCGACTTCGTTCGACATGCCACCGCCCACGGCCAGCGTCCCGTAGCCACCGAGGGAGTGTCCGGTGACCGCCACCCGCTCGGGGTCGACCGAGCCGACGAAACCAGCCGTGGCGGTGTTCTCCGGGTTGGTCATCTGGTCGATGAGGACCTGGACGTCGCGGGGCCGGTTGTACGCGATTGTCGCTCGGTCGTCTTCGGTCTGGAGGAACTGATCGATCGCCGTGTTGCCGGCGTGGTCCGCTGCGACCACGAGGTAGCCGTGGCTCGCGATGGTCTCGGTGTAGTCGGAGTGGATGTAGCGCAGTCCGCCCGACCCGTGGGTGTACACCACCAGGGGGAAGGGGCCGTCGGATGCGATCGCAGCTGCGTCGGCGCTGATCGCTCGGGGGGATTCGTAGTAGTCGCCGGTGATGAACGAGTACCGGTGCGGCTCACCGGCGGTGTCGTCGGCGAGTGGGAACCACACGTCGACCTCGAGCGTCCGGCCGCGCTCCTCGTCGGTGACCTGGATGGTCTGGACCCCGACGTCGTATTCGCCCACTCCGATGTTCGGGAACTCGGCGAGCTCGGGTGCCGGTGCTTCGGTCTCGACGGGCGCTTCTTCGATCGGCTCGGTCACCACCGGTTCGGGCTCGTCAGCGGCGGAGTCGACTGGAGCTTCGGTGGAGGGCACCTCGGCCGACGTGGGGGCGGCGGTCTCGGTCGATTCGGGCTCGGGCTCGGCGGAGTCGCTCCCACTGCCGCAGGCGGCGACGAGGAGTAGTGAACCGGTGAGGAGGCCTGAGGTGAGACGACGCATCGGATGATCCTGGCAGAGAGCACGCCGGGGAAACCCAGCGGGCGTCACTGCGAAATGTCTGCGGCGATCGGATCAGCGACCCTTCATCCGCTTCGGGGTGGCGCTCGCCGGATCATCGGGCCAGCGGTGCTTGGGGTAGCGGCCCGCCATCTCCTTCTTCACGTCGGCCCAGGTGCCCGACCAGAATCCGGGCAGGTCGGCGGTGACCTGGATCGGGCGGTCGGCCGGTGACAGCAATTCGAGCCGGATCGGCTGGCCGCCAGCGGTCGGATGCTCGGTCACCCCGAAGAGATCCTGCACGCGCACCGCCGCCGTCGGCAGCTCGCCCGAGTAGTCGACGCGCACCGATCGTCCGGTCGGGAGCTCCAGTCGGTCGGGGACGAGGCGATCGAGGTCGCCGCCCGCCGGCCAGGGAAGCTGCGACCGCAGCACCATCGCAACATCGAGACCGTCGAGGTCGCGCCGTCCAACGGCTCCCGGGAGGTACGGGGCGAGCCAGTCGTCGACGTTGCCGACCAGGTTCTCGACGGACCAGTCCGGCCACGGCTCGCCGACCGTGCGGTGCAGGAACTCGACCTGTTCGCGCAAACGTGAGGCAGCGCGTGACCACCCGAGCACGGCGAGCTTGGTCTCACGTACTCGCTTCATCAGCGCAGCAGTGGTCGCCTCGCCCGGTTCCGGACGTTGATCGCGAGCGCCGAGCCGGATCGCGCCGAGTCGGCGTTCGACCGTCTCGACGAGGTCGTCGCGGTCGGTGTCCCACGCCAGGGTCCGCTGGTCCTTGATGTCGGGGCCGGCGGATCTGATCACCTCGTCACCATCGACGGCGGCAGCGAGGCGGATGCGGGCGCGGTCGGCCTTGCCGTCGAGGTCGGCAGCCACCACGAACAGCTCCTCGGCCAACGGATCCGAGGTGGCGATCGAGGCGCCGCTGCCGTTGCGCATCGTGAACTGGCCGGGTCGTCGCCGGCCGGCCAGTCGGTCCGGGAATGCGAGAAGCAGTGCGGCACCCGTTCGGTCGTGTTCGATCGACTGTCGATCGAACGGGATCCGGAGGCGTCGAGCGAGTTCCTCGGACCGTTCGCGCAGCCGATGAACCGCACCGCGATCGGCGAGGTCGTGGCCGGCGGAACCCGACACCACCGCGACCCGTAGCGCCAGATCCACAGGGAGTTCGTCGGGTCGGCCACGGAAGATGTCGCGCTCGTCGACGAGGGTCGCCACCACGCATGCAAGCGATGAGCGCTCCAATGCGACCATGCGCGCCAGACGTGGATGCACCGGGAGCGACAGCATGTCGCGCCCCAGCGGGGTGAGCGTGCCGTCGTCGGTGAGTGCGTGGAGATCGGCGAGGAGGTCACGCGCCTGGCGCAGCGCTGCCGTCGGCGGATCGTCGATGAACGTCAGCCCGCCGACCGGTTCGTCCCGGGTGCCGGCGACGCCCCATGCGGCGAGTTCGAGGGCGAAGCCGGCCAGGTCTGCCTGCAGGATCTCCGGTGTCCGGTGGCGCGGCCGGGTGCCGTGCTCGATCTTGCTCCACAAGCGATACGCCGCACCGGGCTCGGTGCGGCCCGCTCGTCCGGCCCGTTGTTCGGCCGATGCCCGACTCGTGGCGACGGTGGTCAGACGGGTCATGCCGCTGCGCGGATCGAAGCGTGGTTCGCGCGCCAGGCCGGCATCGACCACGATCCGCACGCCGTCGACGGTGAGGGAGGTCTCGGCGATGTCGGTGCTCAACACCACGCGACGACGCCCGGGCGGTGAGGGCTGCAGTGCTCGATCCTGTTCGTCCTGGGTGAGGGCACCGGCGAGTGGATACAGGTCGACCCCGGGACCGACGACGCCGGCGAGTTGTTGCTGGGTCCGACGGATCTCGCCGATCCCCGGGAGGAAGACCAGCAGGTCACCGTCGTGATCGCCAAGCGCCCGCAGCACGGCGGCCACCACATCGGGTTCGATCCGGTCGCGCCCGACAGGTCGCCTCGGTCCCCGTTGTTTACGTCCCGCGCCTCCCTTGTTGACGGCTCCGGGTGAACGTGGGATCCAGTTCATCTCGATGTCGAACGTGCGACCCTCACTCGTCACCACGGGCGCCCCCAGCGCACGGATCAACCCGTCGGTGTCAGGCGTCGCAGACATCGCCAAGATCCGGAGGTCGGGGCGGATCGAGTCGGCGACGTCGATCGCCAGGGCGAGACCGATGTCGGTCGGAAGGTTGCGTTCGTGGACCTCGTCGAACACCACCGCACCCACACCCGGGAGTTCGGGATCGCGCTGGAGCCGCCTGGTGAGAATGCCCTCGGTCACCACTTCGATCCGGGTGTCGGGGCCGATGTGGCGTTCGTCGCGTGTCTGATAGCCGACGAGTCCACCCACGCGGGTCCCGGTCAGGTGTGCGATGCGTTGGGCGGCTGCACGGGTGGCGAGACGCCGGGGCTCGAGCATGACGATCCGCTGATCGCCCAACCAGGCAGCGTCGAGCAGCACGATCGGCAGCACGGTGGTCTTGCCGGCACCGGGTGGCGCGACCAGGATCGCTCGGCCGCCATCGGCGAGCGCAGCTTCGACAGCGGGGATCGCTTCGAGGACCGGCAGGTCCGGGAGCGGTCGACGGGAGTTCATGATCGACGAGGTCGCCTCGAGGCGACCGGGTCAGCCCATCGCAGGTGAGCCGCGGAACGACACCGGGTCGCCGGCGACCGGAAGCTCGATCGACGACCACTTCGTGATCTCGGCGATCGAGTCGCAGACCTGTTCCCATGACTTGGGATTCCAGCCCTCGGCCTTGGCGCCGATGACACCATCCACCTGCGTGAGCACGAACGCCGGCAACTCGGTGAGGTGCATCGCCTTCACGGCCGCCCGGTCAGGGTCGCAGAACACGAGGAACTCCTGGGCGAGCGGTCCGAGGAAGCTGGCGGTGTCGTCGGGACCGGCGGTGACGATCATGTTGATCCGTACGTCGCAGCCGCGGAACTCCGACAGCACACGACGCGCCGTGCGCAGGATCCACGACGACTCGTTCGTGTACGGGTCGAGCACCACCGACGCCAGGTGGAACGTGGTCAGCCACTCCATGATCGGCCGGGAGGTGCCGGCTGCACCCTTCACCAACGGGGTCAGCTTCAGATCGATCGGCAGCTTGATCGGAGAGGTCTGGTCGGTATCGGCCACGGCGAGATCCTAGCGCTGGGACCCTCGTCGGACGCGATGGAAGCATCGCCCGACATGACGGACCGGTGAAGTGTTCGGTACGTTCGACTGGTGCATCCGATCGAACATCTCCGCTACGTCGCACGGGCTCATGGCGTCGACCCGGCAGCGCTCGTCGAAGAGACCGCCCATGCGCTCGGATCGATGTCGTTCGACCCGGCGAGCCTCGTCGTGTCGTGTCGCAGGATCGTGGAGCGTCACCCGTTCACGGGTGCACTCTGGTGGCTGTGTGCGAACACGACCACGTCGTCGGAGCCGTTCGAAGCGGTCTGGGAACTCGCCGAGAAGATCCGTTCCGATTCGACCGCTGCCGAACTCGCTGCTGGGCTGCCTGACGAATGCGATGTGGTGACGATCGGCGATCCGCACCTGATCGGGCAGGGGCTCGCTCGCCGGGGCGACGTGCGGGTCCTTGCGCTCGACGTCCACCACTCGGCGACGTCGTTCGTACGACGCCTCGAGCGCTATGACGTGGACTACGAGCCCGTCGACGCCGGTGCTGCAGGTTCGGCCACCCGAGTTGCTGATGTGGTGTTGATCGAAGCGCTGGCGCTCGACGAGCATCGCGTGATCGTTCCGTCGGGGACGTCCACCATCGCAGCTGCTGCGGCCGCCTGGGATACGCCGGTCTGGCTGGTCGCCGGGGTCGGACGCCGGTTGCCGACGGCGTACATCGATGCGATGGCGGCCAAGCGCGATGCGATCGCAGCGCAGCAGGACGACTGGACCGTCGACGTCGAGGTCCTTCCGACTCGACTCGTGACCCACGTGGTCGGGCCGACCGGTGTGATGCCCATGGGGCCGCCAGCCGCCCGCCCCGAGTGTGCGGTGGCTGCCGAACTCCTGCGCAACGTCGCCATGTGACCACCCCACCCCGATCACCCCACCACTCACGCCTGACCGCACCACCCCACCCCACCCGATCCACCCACCCGATCCACCCACCCGATCACCCCACGCCATCGGGTTTGCGTGACGGAATTTGGGGTTCGGACTGCGGAATCCGTCACGCAAACGGAGGATTGGTGGTTCGGCGACTCAGCCGGCGGCGCAGATCAGTGCCGACCCAGGTCGACTGCTCCCACACCTGGGTGGACGTGTACTCGATCACCGTGAAGCCGAGGTCCTGGAGTTCGTTGCGTCGTTGGGCATCGCGGGAGCGCTCGGCGTCGGAGACATGGCCCAGACGGCCGGTCACCTCCACGACGAGTCGATGTGGTTCGAAGAGAAAGTCGACCCGTGCGACGTGGTGACCGTCGGGCCGCCGCTGCACGGCCTGAGTCGTCGGCCGGGGCAGCCCGAGTTGTCGAACGAGTCGAAGGAACGACCGCTCGAGCGGTGAGTGGCCGCCGGAGTCCGGAAGTATCCGATCGATGGTCGCCACGCCCCATCGACCCGATCCGCGCAGCGTGGCCAATCGCTCGGCGAGGACCAGTGGATGGGAGAGCCCGAGACGCACGGCGCTGTCGAAGGCGGCTTCGATGCGGCGTCGAGGGACGCGAGCGTGGGCGAGATCGAGGATCGTCCGAGTGGCCGACATCACCCGGAGGCCGTCGATCACGACCTGATCGATGCGCTCGAGGAAGTGGGTGGTGTGGACCGGCCATGGAAGCGTCCCCGGCCGCCGCCCGCGAAGCACGGTGAACTCGACCGCGTCCCGATCGGATCGATCGAGGCCATGCAGCGCCGCAGCCGCCTCGTAGCTGATCCAACTGCGTGCCCCGAGACTCAACAAACCGATCGTCAGCCGCTGGCGATGCGTGTCGGGCGCCCCGACGGTGCGACAGACCCGCGGTGCCACCCGCTCGAGTCGACCGTTGGCGATCTGCCATGAACGCTGCGCATCGCTCAGGCCCGCAGCTTCGAGGTCGCGGTACGAGACCACACCGTGTTGCGCCGCAGCACGAGATGCCACCGCCCGAGCCCGATCCGCTGAAGAGGTCGGATCTGCTCGGGAGGTCGGACGGTCCACCACACCGTCTCAGTGGGTGAAGGCTCCGGTCGAACGGCACGCACCACTCGTTTGCGTCACGAAATCGTCGGTGGAAGCACCCGAAAACGTGACGCAAACCGGGGTTGGTTGGGTGGGTGATCGAGTGGAAAGGAGGGTTGCCGGTCGGAGGCGCCCCGGTGTGCGTGGACGGGACGAGTTCAGAGCGGGCGGTGGCGGGGTGCGTGACCCAGGATGTCGGTGATCACGTCCGTGGCCTCGTCGAGTCGGTCGTGGGTGACGAAGATCCTGGCCATCGGCTCACGGCTGTGGAGCATCAGGTTGACGTTGAAGTCCTCGGTGACCACTGCGGGGACACCCGACGCGATGAGTTCGTCGGTGATCATCTGCGCTTGCCAGGCCGGAACCCAGCCCGCCTCCACACTTCGATCGCTGGCGGGAACGTGTTCGTCGTCATTGCGCCAGAAGTAGTTCCAGAAGCTGCGCCACACGCCGATCCGCTCGTCGCTCATGTCGCTCAGTGTGCCGTGCCGGGCCCGTGTCAGGCCGACGCAGCGGTGGCGATCGACGCGATGATCGGTTCCAGGTCGCTGCGTGCGTTGCCGATGCTGACGCGGAGGTGGTCGCTGGTCCGGTCGGTGGCGAGCCGGAAGGGGGCACCCGGTGCAACACCGATGCCGTCGAGTGCGAGTGCGAGGACCGCTCGCTGCTCGTTCGCAACGGGAATCCAGAGGTTGAATCCAGCAGCTGGATGGACCGCGATGCCGTGCGATGCCAATCCATCGCAGATCGTTCGTCGGCGTTCTGCATAGACGTCGACAGCCTGTTCGACGAGTTCGTCGACCAGCGGATCGCTCAGCAGGGTCAGCAAGATGGTCTGGACGAGTCGGCTGGTCCACGACGGGCCGAGGCGGCGTCGGTCGACGACGAGCGCGATGGGTTCGGCGGCGCCGCCGACCGCGGCGATGCGCAGGTCGGGGCCGTGCGATTTCGAGAAGCTGTGGATTCGCACGACTCGTTCGGGCAGGTGGACCCCCAGTGTGGTTGCATCGCGGATCAGGTCACCGGCGTGGTGGTCTTCGATGATCCAGGTGTCGGGAGACCGTTCGGCGAAGAGGGCCGCCACGGCAGCGGCCCGTTCGCTCGACATCGACCGTCCGGTGGGGTTGTGGGCGGACGGCTGCAGCATCGCGACCGTGGGCCGCTCGTCGAGCGACGATGCCAGCGCATCGAGATCGACACCGTGTTCGTCGAGTGGGACGCCGATCACCCGAGCACCAACCCGTTCGAGCATGTCCAGGATCGGTGGGAACGTGGGGTCCTCGACGACAACGGTGTCGCCGAACCTTACGAGCGCACTGATCAAGCGGTCGAGCGCGTCGAGGCACCCGTCGACCACGGTCATCGCATCGGGTTCGAACGGCCATCGGGCGCGCAACACGTGCTCGAGTTCGGTCAGCACCGGGCGGTCGATGTAGGAGGTGATCGCGATCTCGGTGTGGAGTCCGGCGAGGACCGTGTCCATGGTGGGGAGCAGGTCGGTGTCGGGAGTTCCGGTGCTGAGGTCGAGCACAGCCGAACCTGCGGTGGCCGGAACTCGCCAGTAGCGGCCGGTCATCTCGGTTCGGGCCGCGCGCACGACGGTGCCGTTGCGTCGGGCGGTCTCGATCAGCCCGTGGTGCTGCAGGACCTTCCAGGCATCGGCGACCGTGCTGGAACTCACCGCGAGTTCGTCGGCGAGGGCTCGCACCGTCGGGAGTCGGTCGCCGTGGCGGAGATCACCATTGCCGATCATCGAGCCGATCGCCGTGGCGATCGACCCCGACGAGAGGTCGGCGCAGCGTCGTGCGATGCGCGCCGAGAGGCCGATGGTCGAATCCGTGTCGATTTCTTTTGTCTACAACAAAATGCAGCTTGTGGCGATCTCGACCGACACATACTGTCGGTCCATGACGACCATCGAAACCGCTCCGTCGACTGCGACGAGCGAACTGGCCGATCGCTACCGGGCGGTGTTCCCGTCGTGGCTCGGCACCCTGCACGGTGACGCCCCGATCTCCATCGATCACGGAAACGGTGGCTATGTCTACGACCTCGAAGGCAACCGCTACCTGGACTGTTTCGGCGGCGTCCTGACCACCATGATCGGTCACAACCAGCCCGACGTCACCGCAGCGGTGCAACGTCAGGCGGCCAAGATCATGCACTCCTCGACCCTGTACCTCAACGAGGAGATGGTGGCGCTCGCCGAGGAGATCGCCGCAGTGTCGGGGATCCCCGATGCCCGCGTGTTCTTCACCGCATCGGGTACCGAGGCGAATGACACGGCCCTGCTGTTGGCGACGTCGTACCGCCAGTCGAACCAGGTGTTGGCAATGCGCAACAGCTACCACGGTCGCTCGTTCACCACGCAGGCCATCACCTCACACGCATCGTGGCGCTCCAGCAGCATCTCGGGTCTCGATGTCACGTTCGTGCAGGGCGGGTATCGGCTGCGCAGTCCGTTCAAGGACTTCGACGACGACGCCTACACCCAGGCCTGCTGTGACGATCTGGAACAGATCCTCGACATGACCTCGGCCGGCAGTGTGGCGTGCATGATCGCCGAGCCGATCCAGGGAGTGGGCGGATTCGCCGTGCCACCGGACGGCTTCTTCGGTCAGATGCACAAGCAACTCCAGGCTCGGAACATCCTCTTCGTGTCCGACGAGGTGCAGACCGGCTGGGGCCGCACCGGCGAGCATTTCTGGGGATACCAGGCGCACGGCATCACCCCCGACATGCTGACGTTCGCAAAGGGTGTCGGCAACGGAGCCGCACTGGCCGGGGTGGTTGCTCGAGCCGACATCATGGACACGATCAAGGTCACGTCGTTCTCGACGTTCGGTGGCAACCCGCTGTCGGCAGCAGCCGGCCGTGCCACGCTCAAGCACGTGCTCGACAACGACCTCCAGGGCAATGCGTTGGCCATGGGCAACCGGTTCCGTGAGCGTCTCGCTCCCGCCGTGGAGGACGTTGCGTGGATTGCCGAGGTCCGCGGGCGCGGGCTGATGATTGCGATCGAGACCGTCCAGGACGACAGCCTGCATCCTGATCCCGCGAAGGCCGTGGCGATCGCCGACGGCTGCAAGGAACGCGGTCTCCTCGTCGGTAAGGGTGGGTTGTACGGCAACGTGGTGCGGATCGCGCCGATGTTGAACATCACTGCCGACGAGATCGACGAAGCCGTCGCAGCGTTGTCGGCGACGATCGCCGACATCAGCGCAGCGAGCTAAATTCGCACGCGTCGACCAGATCACACAAACCACACAGCCGAAACTCTCCGGCAACACGAACCCAACACACTCCCGATCGAACACCGACCACCAGAGGACATCCATGTCAAGAATCGTCAAGGCCGCACTGCTCCAGACCGACTGGACCGGTGACAAGGAATCGATGATCGTCAAGCATGAAGAGCAGGCTCGCGCCGCGGCTGCCCAGGGCGCGCAGATCATGTGCTTCCAGGAGCTCTTCTACGGTCCGTACTTCTGCCAGGTGCAGGATGCCCAGTACTACGACTACACCGAGTACATCCCCGACGGCCCCACCACCAAGCGCTTCCAGGCCCTCGCCAAGGAACTCAACATGGTGTTGGTGCTGCCGATGTACGAGATCGAGCAGCCGGGTGTGTACTACAACACCGCTGCGGTGATCGACGCCGACGGCAGCTATCTCGGCAAGTACCGCAAGCAACACATCCCGCAGGTGAAGGGGTTCTGGGAGAAGTTCTACTTCAAGCCCGGCGACGGCGGATACCCGATCTTCGACACGGCCGTCGGGCGCGTCGGCGTGTACATCTGCTACGACCGCCACTTCCCCGAGGGCTGGCGAGCGCTCGGTCTGAACGGTGCCGAGATCGTGTTCAACCCGTCGGCCACCCACCGCGGCCTCTCGGAGTACCTGTGGAGCATCGAGCAGCCGGCAGCTGCCTGCGCCAACATGTACTACGTCGGAGCGATCAACCGGGTGGGGATCGAGGACCTCGGCGACAACGACTTCTACGGTCAGAGCTACTTCGCCAACCCACGCGGTCAGTACGTCGGCGACAAGGGTGACGCCCACGGGCCCGAACTGATCGTGCGCGATCTCGACCTCGACCTGATCCGCGAAGTGCGCGACGGCTGGCAGTTCTACCGAGACCGTCGCCCCGAGGCGTACACCGAACTCACCGACTACTGACACCGTCGCAATCGGTGCCTGGCACCGATTGCGACGCACGACTCGAAGGGGACACTCACATGGCAACCACACTCATCTCGGGCGGAACGGTGGTCTCGGCGATCGGCAGGCGAGAGGCCGATGTCCTGATCGACGGCGAATCGATCGCTGCGATCCTGGCCCCAGGACACGCCGCGGCCTACGGGATCACACCCGATTCCGTCATCGACGCAACCGGCAAGTACGTCGTACCCGGTGGCGTGGATGCACACGTCCACATGTCGCTGCCGTTCGGTGGCACCGTGTCGGCCGACGACTTCGACACCGGTTCACGCGCCGCTGCGTGGGGCGGCGTGACCACGATCGTCGACTTCGCATCACAGACCGTCGGCCTCGACGTTCGTGACGTCCTCGCGGCACGTCACGAGGAGGCGGCCGGCGAGTGCCACGTCGACTACGCATTCCACCAGATCATCGGTGACGTCAACGACGAGTCGCTCAAGGCGATGACCGACCTCGTCGAGAACGAGGGCGTCACCAGCTTCAAGATGTTCATGGCGTACCCCGGGGTCTTCTACTCCGACGACGGCCAGATCCTGCGCGCCATGCAGAACACGTCCGAATCGGGCGGGCTGATGATGATGCACGCCGAGAACGGCATCGCGATCGATGTGCTGGTGGCCCAGTCGCTCGCTCGTGGCGACTCCGACCCGAAGTACCACTCGTACACCCGGCCCGAGGAACTCGAATCCGAGGCGACCCATCGGGCGATCAAGCTGGCTCGTGTCGCCGGCAACGTGCCGCTCTACATCGTGCACATGTCGGCGTCGGAAGCACTCGAAGAGGTGTCGCGTGCCCAGCACATGGGCCTCAACGTGTTCGCCGAGACCTGCCCGCAGTACCTCTACCTGTCGATCGAAGACCACCTCGCCCAACCGGGGTTCGAAGGTGCGAAATGGGTGTGTTCGACGCCATTGCGATCCAAGCACGAGCACCACCAGAAAGATCTCTGGAAGGGCCTGCGGATGAACGAGCTGGCGGTCGTGTCGACCGACCACTGCCCGTTCTGCATGAAGGATCAGAAAGAACTCGGTCTCGGCGACTTCTCGAAGATCCCGAACGGCATGGGCGGCGTCGAACACCGCATGGAGCTGATCTACCAGGGTGTGGTGATGGGCGAGATGACCCTCGAGCGCTGGGTTGAGACCTGCTGCACCACACCGGCTCGCATGTTCGGACTCGACAAGAAGGGAGTGCTCGAACCGGGCGCCGACGCCGACGTGCTCGTGTGGGATCCCAATGCGAGGACCAAGATCGGTGTCGACGACAAGCACCATATGGCCATGGACCACTCGTCCTACGAGGGATTCGAAGTCGACGGCAAAGTCGACACCGTCCTGTCCCGCGGCCGGGTGATGGTCCAGAACGACGAGTACCTCGGCGCCAAAGGCCACGGCAAGTTCGTCAAGCGCACCCTGTCGAAGTACCTGCACTGAGTCGGTGACGCAACACGGCCCCTGCAATCGTCGGCCCACTCGTCCCGCCCCCAGAGGCCGGGTCGCAATGCTCGTTGCGGTAACGGCTGGTGGATCTCATCAGCGCAGACCGGCCGTTCAACATTCTCTCCAACCTCGACTCACGTCATCGAAGGTGCCAGGCACGTTCGATCACGTGGTCACCCGATAGGACACCAGACATGAATCGCATATCTCACTGGATCGACGGCAAGGTCGTCGAATCGACGTCCGGGAACTCGGCACCAGTCTTCGACCCCGCCACCGGCGAACAGTCGGCCACGGTCGATCTGGCCTCGGTCGACGAGGTCGATGCCGCCGTGGCGACCGCTGCGGCGATGTTCCCCGAGTGGCGAGCGACGTCGTTGTCGAAGCGGGCCGAGATCATGTTCCGTCTGCGTGAGCTCGTCGACGCCAATCGCAAGGAGATGGCCCGGCTCCTCACCGCCGAGCACGGCAAGGTGCTCTCCGACTCGCTGGGTGAGATCGCCCGTGGTCTCGAGAACATCGAATTCGCCTGCGGCATCCCGCAGCTCATCAAGGGCGAGTACTCCGAGCAGGCATCCACCGGTGTCGACGTGTACTCGATCCGCCAACCGCTCGGCGTCGTTGCCGGTATCACACCGTTCAACTTCCCGGCGATGGTGCCGATGTGGATGTTCGCCAATGCGCTTGCCTGCGGCAACACCTTCGTGCTGAAGCCGAGCGAGAAGGACCCGTCGGTGAACATGTTCGTCGCCGAGCTGTTGGCCAAGGCCGGGTTGCCCGATGGTGTCTTCAACGTCGTGCAGGGTGACAAGGTCGCCGTCGACCGGTTGCTCGAACACGACGACGTCGCCGCCATCAGCTTCGTCGGGTCGACGCCGATCGCGAAGTACATCTACGAGACCGGCACGCGCAACGGAAAGCGGGTGCAGGCCCTCGGGGGCGCCAAGAACCACATGCTCGTGCTGAGTGACGCCGACCTCGACATGGCCGCCGACGCGGCGGTCAGCGCAGCGTACGGCTCGGCGGGGGAGCGGTGCATGGCCGTCAGCGTCGTGCTCGCCGCCGACGAGATCGCCGACGACCTGGTGGCCAAGATCGCCGAACGGATTCCGTCGATCAAGGTCGGTCGTGGCGACGACGAGGGCAACGAGATGGGACCGTTGATCACCTCTGAGCACCGCGACAAGGTGAAGGGATACATCGACGGCGCTGCCGACGGCGGCGCGACGCTGGTGGTCGACGGTCGTGTCGGCGTTCCGGCCGAGGGGTACTTCGTGAACCCGACGCTGCTCGATCACGTGGAGCCCGGCATGGCCTGTTACGACGACGAGATCTTCGGACCGGTGCTGAGTGTCAAGCGGGTGAACGGCTATCAGGACGGTCTCGACACCATCAATGCGAGCCCGTTCGCGAACGGTACGGCGATCTTCACCCGCGACGGTGGCGCGGCTCGCCGATTCCAGTTCGACGTACAGGTCGGCATGGTCGGCGTGAACGTCCCGGTTCCGGTCCCGGTCAGCTACTACAGCTTCGGTGGCTGGAAGGCCAGCCTGTTCGGCGACACCCACATGTACGGGCCCGAAGGCATCAACTTCTACACCCAGGGGAAGGTGATCACCAGTCGGTGGCCCGACCCG
>Ga0307981_1000856_pt1 | contig 29253 bp, 25 predicted proteins | sample OrgLakmetagen987_FD_201849 | JGI IMG/M metagenome (GOLD analysis project Ga0307981, IMG submission 201849) | Saline water microbial communities from Organic Lake, Antarctica - #987 | ecosystem: Environmental > Aquatic > Non-marine Saline and Alkaline > Saline | place: Antarctica: Organic Lake... | reverse complement strand
TTCGAGTTCCCTCGCACCGCGCAGGTCGAGGTCGGCAGCCGCGAGCAGCTCGATCGCCCGCTTGGTCGAAGCTCCGCCGAGGCGGTTGTAGTTCTGCAGCGCTTTCTTCGCCGGAAAGCCCTTCAGTCCGGTGGCAGCTGCAGCATCTTGTTCGTTGCGGGCATTTGCACCGTCGAGGCGACCCAGCGCCGCGTAGTGGTTGTGCAACGTCGACATGACCTGCAACGGATGACGCTTTCCGCCGTGGATCATCCGCTTCATCAGCGTGAGCGCTTTCGTGGTGTCGCCGATCGAGATCGCGTCGGTGAAGTCCCAGGGCGGCACTCCCCCGGCCTCACCGAGGAACGGTTCGATGTCGGCATCGCTGAGCGCCGCACCCTCGCCGAAGGCCCCGCGCAGCGTGCTCAGGACGCCATCGAGTCGAGCGGGTTCCTCGCCGAGCCAGTCGGTGAGGCGTTGGATCGCTCGACCTTCGATCTTCAGACCGGCAGAGGAGATCTGCTCGCGGATCCAGGTACCACGATCGCCGGCCTTCTTCGGTGGGCCGGTCGCGATCACCGTTCCCGCGCGCTTGACCGCATCCGAGAGCTTCTTCGACATCGAGCCATCGCCGCCCTCGGCCATCACCAGATCAGAAGAGTCGAGCGGGTCACCGAAATACGCGAGCAGCGCAGGGAGGTCGTCGGCGTTGAAACGGCTCACGTCACGTGCGATCACGACACGCTTGTCGGTGAGGAACGGCGGGGTCTGTGCGGCGTCGACCACGAGGCGCAACTCGTACTCGTCGGAGTCGAATTCATCGACCATCAGCGACCGTTCGCCCTCACCGACGAGATCGTGCACCAGGTCGGCAACGGCTGTTCGTACGAGGGACTCGTCGTTACCGGTCAGCAGGTAGATCGCCATGGTCGTGGGAAGTATGGCGCGGGATCGCCAGCAGGACGACCACGACGACGGCGACCACACCCCACCCGATGAATTGTGCGGGCGGTTCGGGTTCGACTCGTGCGCCGATCGCCGCGACGAGATCGACCCAACGGGTGCCGAGACGCGCCGGGAACATCAACACCGGTGCCAGCGCCGGGATCCAACCGGCGAGCAGCCCTGCGGGCATGCCGTAGAGCATCACGGCACCAGCGACCGGAACGGCGAGCAGGTTGGCCGGGATGCTCACCAACGGGAGTCGGCCGAACACGAGGACGCTGGGAATCACCACACCCAACTGCGCTCCCAACGTGACACCGATCGGGAGCGCGAACAGACGGGTCGGGTCGAAGCGCTCCAGACGGCGGGCGATCCACGGGCCCGCCGAGCTGACGCCCAGCGTTGCACCGACCGACAGCCAGAATCCCACCGACCAGACCAACAACGGGTCGATCAGCACCAGGCCGATCACGGCGACGGCGAGGATGCGCACCGGGGCCCGCTCGCGTCCCAGCACGAACGCTGTGGCAGCCAGGCCGGCCATGGCGCCGGCGCGCACGATGGACGGTTCGTACCTCGTCAACGCCACGAACCAAGCGATCAGACCGATCGTGACCGCCCACCTCGCCCACGGTCGCATTCGTCGCAGGAGTGGGCCGGCGGAGGCCAGGAGGAACGACACGTTCTGACCCGACACCGCAGTGAGATGACTCAGACCACTCGCACGGAAGCGTTCGATCATCTCGGGCGGTTGGTCACGGTCGTCTCCCACCACCAGGCCCCGGAACAACGATCCGTCATCGGCGGGGAGCGCCTCAGCAGCTCGTTCGATCGCCGCCCGCACTCGATTCGAAGCGCGGGCAACCGGACCACCCGGGTGGACGTCGCTCGCCCACTCGATGTCGAACTCGCCGACGACGTGCTGCCACGCAACACGCTCAGCACGCTCGGCCGACAATGTGAGGCGTTCGCCCTTGACAGCCACCCATTCGCCGCCGCGCCATTCACCGACTCGGATTTGGCGAGCTCGGCCGCGCGCCCAGGTCTCGAAGCGTTCACCGTCGACGTCGACGATCACGCGGGTGCTGCCCCGGTACGGCTGCGGATCGTCCACCACCCTCACCCAACCCGAGTAGTCACCGATCTGATCCGGGGCGAGCGACTCCCATGCCTGATGCACCCGAACCACACCACCCATCGAGCAACCGATCATCAGTGCGAACAGCAACCACGATCGGCTGACCACACCGCCCAGCAGGGCAACGGACAACGACAACACGAACGATCCCGTCCAGACCGCGATCACCAGCGCCGTCGCCAGCGTGCCAACGGCCACCGTGGAGAGGTGGGTGCTGCCCCGCCCCCTTCCGGCGCCTTCGATCCCGTATCGTGCTCGTCGCGTGTCAGTTCCATCATCATCTCTTCCGCCCACGGATCGACGTCCGTCGCCGTCGAGCGCCACCAACACCGAGTACGGACTCACGGGCGGGCCTCGCTGGTACCAGCGTCGTATCCGCACGTTCGGACCGCTGCTCGCGCTGGCGATCCCTGCGGCGCTCGGTCTCGTTGCCTATGCCTCGCTGCAACTGTCGGACTCGGCATGGAGTGGTGCCGTCGGGCTGCTCGGGGGCTACTTCGCCGGACCCGCACTGCTGGCCATCGGCGCACCGTTCGCCGACCGGGAGATCTACCCGATCGCAGCGCTGGCGAGCGGCGTGATGTGGTTGCTGGTCGGGCTGTTGGCGTCGCGCCGCGCGACCCGCAACCCGATGGCGACCTGGGGCGACTTCTGGCGTCACTACTTCTGGATGCTGCTGGGCATCTGGATCGGTGTGGCTGCAGCGCTGGCGATTGCAACCCTGCAGATCGGCAGCGACGTCCTCGACTGGTGACGACGGTGCTCACGTGACGACCAATCCGTCGAGCGCAGCGAGTTTTGCCGGGCCGATTCCCGGCACTCGGTCGAGGTCGCCGAACGACACGAACGGGCCGTTCCGCTCGCGTTCGGCCACGATCGCCTGCGCCGTCGCGGGACCGACCCCGGGCAACTGCTCGAGTGCTCTCGCATCGGCGGTGTTCACATCGACCGGCAAGCCGCTTGCCCCGTCCTCTTCGACGGATCCAGGCGCCGGCGTGACAGATATCGGCACCGCTTCGCCGAACTCCGGCAGGTACACCCGGCTGCCGTCGATCAGCGGCGCAGCCAGATTGACCGACCCGGCATCGGCGTCGGACGTCGCTCCGCCGGCAGCCTCGATCGCGTCGGCGACACGATCGGCGCCCCCGAGGCGGTAGACGCCCGGAGCGACCACCGCACCTGCGACGTGGACGATGACGATCTGCGGGCCGAGGTCGGCAGCGGGTGCCAGCACACCCGGCGCAGCGGTGACGGGTGGAGGCAACGTGACGACCGGGGCTCCCGACCCCGCCACCGCCGTGGGCAGCGCAGATTCAGGTGGTGGTGTGGGCGTGCGCACCAACCACCACGCCCCGACACACACCACCCCGACAGCGAACGCCGAGGTGACCAGGCGGGCGACGCCGAACCATTCGATCCATTCGCGGACACGATCCGGAGGTCGCGGATCCAGAGCCGGCCGCTCGACCGCGGGCTCGACGACGGTGCCGCCGTCGGAATCGGAGTGCAGTCGCACATGTTCTCCTCGCAGACGTGCGGGAAACCCGCGGAGTCGAGGAGGGAGTCGGTCCGGAGGAAGCTATCGCCCGCCCAGGATTCCGTCAACGCGACGCCGACGAACGGCGCGGGCTGTCAGCCGCCCGCTCCGTCGACGACCCCGTCAGAACAGGCGTCGAGTGAGTTGCTGTCGGTACTCGGCGGTGCGGGGATCATCGGCACCCATCAACTCCAACAGATCCACGAACTGCTGACGGGCGTCGTCGTCGTCCTTCACACGGTCGAGCAGCGCCGTGAGGGTCGCGTCATGGTCGTCGTCGGGAGCGTCACCGATCCGCGCCGCCGCAGCAACCTTGCGTGTGCGGTCCGACTCCGGGATGCGGGCAAGCAACTCGAGCGCTTCCTCCCCACGGCCGTCGGCGACGAGCAGATCTCCGAGTGCGACGATGACGTCCTCGTTGGCCGGCTCCAGAGCGAGCGCCTGGCGCAAGCTGACTTCGTCACCTGCAACGAGGAGGTCTGCCACGGCCACTTCGTCTTGCGTGGGCAGCAACTTGTCGACGAACTCCTGCACTGCCGACTCCGGGTACGCGCCCATGAAGCCGTCGACGACCTTGCCGTCCTTCATCGCGTACACGGCCGGGATCGACTGCACCTTGAAGGCGTCACTGAGGGCGGGGTTGGCGTCGACGTCCACCTTCGCCAACACGACCTGGCCGCCCGTGGCGTCGATGACCTTGTCGAGGATCGGACCGAGGGTCTTGCACGGTCCACACCACTCCGCCCAGAGATCGACCACGACCGGGACCTCCATCGACTTGTCGAGGACTTCGGCCTGGAACGTTGCTTCGGTGACGTCGATTGCTGTCATGGAGTGAACGCTATCCCCGCCATCTGGGTACTCTCGGAAGGGCCATGGCGGGACCAGCATCAGAGGCGACACATGAACGCCGGTGACTCGTGGGGGATCGAACGCAATCCCGACGGCTCTCCCGCGCCCATCGATCGCGCTGCCTTCGATGCCCGGTACGGCATCACCCGTGACGTCGCCGACCCGACGATCCACGAGCCGATCCTCGTCGTGATGCTCACCGGCTGGATCGATGCGGCGGGTGCTGCAGCATCCGCCGTTGACCAGTTGAGCCGTACCTGCATGTCCACGCCACTGCTGTCCTTCGACGACGACTCCTACGTCGACTACCGAGCGCGCCGACCAACGATGACGCTGCGGAACGGTCTCAACACCGACCTCGAATGGGCCACCATCGAGATGCGGTCCGGCAGGACCCCGGACGGGCGTGACCTGCTGTTCCTCATCGGTCCGGAACCCGACATGGCATGGCGCCGATTCGGACGTGCGGTCGCCACGCTCGCTGTCGAGTTCGGCGTCACCAAGATGGTGTCACTCGGCGCCTACCCCTTCGCCACGCCACACACCCGCCCGTCGCGCCTCTCGGTCTCGTCGCCGTCGACCGACGTGTTGGCGTCGGTCAGCTTCGAGCGCAGTTCGGTCGACGTCCCCGCAGGCATGGCCGGCGTGCTGGAACATGCGATGCATGCCCAGCGGATCCCTGCGCTCGGCATCTGGGCACAGGTCCCCCATTACGTGTCGGCCTTCGACTATCCCGCCGCAACGCTCGCACTCCTCGACGGATTCACCGAAGCGACCGGGATCTCGGTCGAAGCGGTCGAACTCCAAGAAGAGGTCCGAGCGCAGCGAACCCGCCTGGACGAGATGGTGGCCGACAAACCCGAGCACGCAGCCATGGTTCGCCAACTCGAAGAGCTGCACGACCTGGCGGCCGAGGAACAGCTCGACGAGGTGACCGATCCCGAAGAACTCGAGCTCCGCTCGGGTGACGAACTGGCGGCAGAGATCCAGGAGTTCTTCCGCGACCAGCCCTGAGCATCCTTCGTGACCGCCGATCCCCGATCGAACCCGTCACGACCTGAAGATCAGGCACACCGCCGACGACAGGTTGGTCCAGTCGATGAAGGCGGCATGTCGGTCATTCCTCGGCACCTTGCGCGGTCGGGAGCGTCACGCCGTCATGCGCATCCCTCGTCGTCGCTTGCTCGCTCGTAGGTCTGAGCGACGTCGCTTCCCAGCGCTGTCACCGTGAGTTCGCCCGTGCCGGTGCGTTCCACGACGAGGTCGATCTCCTGACCGCGTTGGAACTCGACCCAGGCCTCGGGGACGCCGTCGACGGTCACCGCCCGGTCGACCACCGTCCACTGGTCTCCGTCGATCTCGAGGAAGAGTCGTTCGAACCCGCAATGCGTCGACGCCCGGAGCACGACCCGCGACTGCCCGAGCGGCAGTGATCCGTCCGGACCGAGCGATTCCAGCGCGAGTTCGTCCTCGTCCGGCGCCCGCAGTTCGCCGGGCGCGATGCGCAGTACGTTGCCCGCCAGCGCCGGCGACCAGCCATCGCCATCGACCCAGACGTCGAATGCGCCCGACGGCAGCGACTCCCGCAAGACGGCCACCACGACCGTGTGCGGTACGCCGTCATCGAAACACGTGTACTCGGTGTCGTCGTCGGGCCGACCGTCCCAGAACGGCGTGACGATCGGGTACAGCAGGCGCGAGTCGGTGTCGAACGCCAGGTCGACGAACGGTCCGAACCGGCACGAACTCGACTCGGCCAGGGTGAACCGGATGAGCACCTCGTCGTCGACGGCGATCTCGGCATCGGGATCGATCGCCCACACTTCGTCGGGCGTCAGGATTTCGACGGTGTACGCATCACCGATCGCAGCGTCGTCGATGAGCAGTCGATGGTCGACCGGCTCGATCGACCCCGTGCCGACCGGACTCTCGAACTCGACCGTTCCCGGATCCGTGGCGGACGGCGGGACCGCACTGACGTCAGATGTCACCAGGGACGAATCCTGTTCGTCTGGTCCGGTCGAGCCACAGGCGCCCAGGGCGATGCAGGCGACGAGCGTGAGCCGTACGGAGAGCGGGCGACGCGTCATACGGATTGGACGTTGCGGCAGGCTGAACGGTTCCGAGTCAGTCGTCTCTGCACCCTGCGCAGAGACCCTCGAGCGCAAAATGCCCCGGCTCCAGGACGAAGCCGCTCGAGGCGTGCATTGCTGCAACGATCTGGTCGATCGCGTCGGTCGGGAGGGCCTCGATCGTGTCGCAACGCCGGCACACCGCCACCAGTTGATGGTCGCCACCCAGGCGCACCAGGGACGGACCGTGCCCTGCGTGCACATGGCTGGCGATCCCCGCCTCGATCAGCGTGCTCACCGTTCGATAGACGGTCGCCTCGTGGATGCCGGGGGCGAGCACCTGCGCACGAGCGGTGAGGGTCGGGGTGTCGACGGTTCCACCGATCTCGAGCAGCGCCTGGAGCACCGCGATGCGCGGCTGGGTGACCCGACAACCGTGAGCGCGCAGCGCGTCGGCAGCCTCCTCGGGCGGCCAGCTCCGCGGGTCCAGTGCAGTCGTCGTGTCAGCCCTCATGCATCGACCGTAGCGGAGGCACGGCCGATCGTGAGGTCCGGGCCCGGTCAGTGGGCGTGCGCCACGGTTCCGGCCCGACGCCGGAGTGACCCGCCACCGAGGTAGGCGAGCACGAAGAACCCAGTGCCGACCAACACGATCGTGGAGCCGGATGGCAGGTCGTGGTGGTAGCTCAGGTTCATCCCGCCGAAGCCGGAGATTGCGCCGATCACCGTGGCGATCGCCAACATCTTCGAGAAACTGTCGGTGAGCATTCGTGCGACCACGGCCGGCACCACGAGGGTCGCAGCGATGAGTGTCACACCCATCACGTTCATCGTGGCGAGCACCGTTGCGGCGAGCACGATCATCAACAGCGTGTCGATGAGGGTCGTGCGAACCCCGGTGGCGTTGGCGACCTCGTCGTCGAACGTGGTGAACAGCAGCGGGCGGTAGGCGAAGGCGATGAACAGCACCGCCATCAGTGACACGCCTGCGACCAGCCACACATCGCTTGCACGAACGCCCAGGACGTTGCCGAACAACAGCGAATCTGCGCTGCGACCCGGGGACCCGTAGCGTTGGACGAGCGCGATACCGAGCGCAAATGATGCCGTGGTGACCACACCGATCGCCGCATCGGAACCGATCGGGCGACGCCGGACGATGCCGCCGATCGCAAGCGCCGTGGCCACACCCCACACTCCGGCACCGAGGAACAGGTTGACCCCGATCAGCCCGGCAGCCGCATAGCCGCCGAAGATCGAGTGCGACAGCCCGTGGCCGATGTAGCTCATGTTGCGCAACACGACGTAGCAGCCGACGAGTCCGCACAACGCACCCGCCATCGTGGCGACGTACACGCCGTTGCGGAAGAACTCGAACGCATACGGTGCGCTCAGATCCGACCAGTTCATCGAGTCGCTCCGCCAACAGCTCCGCTCCGACGCTGGAACGGAATCACGGTTCCATCAGGTCCGGCATCGACGACGACGCGCATTCCACCGTGTTCGAGGATCTGCATCGGAGAGCCGTACGTCGCTTCGAGGACGTCGGGAACGAGCACGTCTTCGGGCGCACCCGCTCCGATAACCACCTTGTTCAGGCAGACGAGCGAGGGGAGATGGGTGGCGATGCCGTTCAGGTCATGCGTGGTGAGCACGACGGTGACGCCTTCGTCGTTCAAGTCGCCCAGGAGGTGGAGCACTTCGTGACGGGTTCGCACATCGAGGCCCGACGTCGGCTCGTCGAGGAAGACGACCTTGGCACCCGTGAACAACGCACGGGCGAGGAACACCCGCTGCTGTTGGCCACCCGACAACTCCCGGATGTGGCGGTTGCCGAGCCCGTGCAGGCCGAGCCGTTCCAGCACGCTGGCGATCTCGACCCGCTCGGCCTTGGTGATCCAAGGAAATCTCAGCCCGGTGGCACGGGCCATGGCAACACATTCAGCGACCGTGACCGGGAAGTTCCAGTCGATCTGTTCGACCTGAGGAACAAACCCGACCGTGACCCCACGTGCCCGAGTGACGCTGCCCGAACGCGGTGTGACGGTGCCGAGCAGCGCCTTCATCAAGGTGGACTTGCCCGATCCGGACGGACCGACGATGCCGAGGAAATCACCGGCTTCCACGACCAGATCGACGTCGACGATGACGGGTTCGCGGCTGTATGCAACGGTGATGTGGTCCGCGACGATCTGGGCGTTGCCGGCCAGTTCGATCGGGCGTTTCCTCACTGGGGGTAGGTCGCCTCGTCGGGCACCACGTTGCGCACCTCGAACGGCTCGAGCGACGAAGCATCCCCGCCGAGCGCCTCGGTCATCGTGATGAAGTTGAACTTCATCAGCCCCAACCAGGAGTGTTCGGCTTCGCCCGGTGCGCCCGGCAGATCGTCGTCGCGGAGATCGTCGACGTAGTCGGCGCCGGTTTCATTCGCCACTTGCTCGAGCACCGGGGACGGGAACACCTCGGAGCCGAACACGGCCGGGACGCCTTCGGCATCGATCTGTTCGATGAGTGCGACCACTTCGCTCGGTGTGGGTTCACCGAAGTTGGCCGGCTGGATGGCACCGACGACGGTCCAGCCGTACGTGTCGGCGAAGTAGGCGTATGCGTCGTGGTAGGTGACCAGCTTGCGCATGTCCTCGGGCACAGTCTCCAGCGACGCCCGGACTGCCACGTCGAACTCGTCGACGAGCTGCACGAAGGCGGCGTGGTTCTCGGTGTACTCGGCCTCACCGTCTGGGTCGACTTCGACCATCGTCTCGAGGATCAGGTCGGCGTAGACCTTCACCAGCGTCGGGTCGGTCCACAGGTGCGGATTCGGCTTGCCCTCGGACTCCGGGAACGAGAAGTCGTACTTGTACTGGTCGACATCGATCGTCTCGTCGCCGAGCTCCACCAACGGCACACCGTCGGCGAGGTTCGCATTCGCCAGCTCCTTGGTGGGTTCCTCGAGCTGCAATCCGTTGATGAAGACCACGTCGGCCTCGGCGAGCAACTGGGCCGCCGACGGCGGCGGCTCGAAGGTGTGGGAATTGGTGCCCTCGGGAACGATGCCGACGATGGACGCACGATCACCGATGACGTTGGCGGCGATCGACGTGATGGGCGCAACGGTGGTGACGACGGTCAGCCCCGAGGCACTCTCCGTCGATTGCTCGCTCGAATCGACAGCGGCCTCATCAGCCGTGGAATCATCCGACCCACCGCACGAGACCGCGACCATACAGGCCGCCACGATCACAGAAATACTCTTGAACATGGCGTCAAGCTACGTGCGCCCAGCTCGCAAATACATTCCTGCTCGGAATACCTGAATGTTTCCGTCACACCAGCCTCCGGTCGGCCCCCCTCGGCGCCGTTACCCTCGCGCCGCAGGCCCACCGATCTCTTGAATTGAGTACCCGTATGAACCGAGAACACTCCCACGTCCGCACGGTGTCGGGCCACCTCGACTCCGACCGGGTCGCTGAACTCGACGCGCACGCCCGTTCGGGCGGAGCGGTGCTCCTGTCGGCTCATCACGGTAACGAGCTCGCCGAGAATCTCGCTGGTGCGACGTTCGAATCACCGTTGCCCCGAAGCGAATGGTTCGTCACGCTCGACAAACGCGCCGAGGCAGTTCGTCTGGACGGTGAGGTTCCGATCGTCTCGTCGCTCACCATCGTCGCTCCCCACGACGGCACCGAGGTCGCAGCGACCACGAGCGTGCGTTTCGCTCACCACCCGACGATCGTCGTGCGTGAGCTCGGGGCCGGACGCATCGTCACCTCGGCATTCGAAGATCCCGATGCGCTGCTGGCGCATCGAACGCTCGGGCCATTCGTCCGCCGCCTGCTCCGCACCGACTTCCCGCAGCACCCCTCAGCCGAGCTCGGCGTCGCCGTGGTCGGATATGGGCCGTTCGGCGGCATGGGCTACCTCCACGGGCTCGCCGCGACCGAGACCGAAGGCCTGGCCTTCGTCGCAGCTGCCGACAACTCACCCGATCGTCTCGACGCTGCCCGCCTCGACTTCCCCGACCTTCGAGGCCACCTGTCGGGCACCTCGCTCGCCGCCGATGATGGCGTCGACATCGCAATCGTCGCCACTCCCCCGGTCCATCACGCCGAGCTGGCCCTCGAGCTGTTGCGTGCCGGCAAGCACGTGGTCGTCGAGAAGCCGATGTGTCTCACCGAGGCCGATGCCGACCTCCTGATCGCCACGGCCAACGACGTCGACCGGATGATCTCGGTGCACCAGAGTCGTCGCTGGGACACGGACTGGCTGGCGATCCGACGGTTGATCGATCGCGGCGACCTCGGCGACGTGTTCAACATCGAGACCTTCGTGGGCAGCTTCGAACATCCGTGTCGGGCCTGGCACTCCGAGGACTCGATCTCGGGTGGTGCCGTGTACGACTGGGGTTCACACCACATCGACTGGATCATCCAGCACTACGGCGTCGCCCCCCGCAAGGTCCTGTGCTCGGCGCACACCCGCGTGTGGCACGACACCACCAACGTCGACCAACTGTCGGTGTGGATGCAGTGGGACGACGGCCGCGAGGCAACGTTCCGCCAGAGCGACGTGTGCGCCATTCGTCGGCCCAAATTCCACGTGGAAGGAACTGCGGGAACCCTCGAAGGCCACTACGAGCCGGTTCGCCACGACGCCGTTCTGCCGGGGCGTGGATTCCAGGCATCGGTGTCACACCACGCTGAACGACCGGTCGACCTCACACTGGCCCGCTACGACGGCGACCACGGGATCATCGAGTCGTCGGTCCAGCCGGCGCCGCACCCCGGGTGGGGCTTCCACCGCAACCTCGCTGACCACCTGCTGCTCGACGAGCCCCTGGCGGTGCGTCCCGAACAGTCCCGCGATGTCGTGCGAGTGCTCGAGGCCGCCCACCGGTCCGGTGCGAACGGCGGGGCACTCGTCGAACTGTCGTGACGGCGTCGCCGTCCGTTCAACCAGTCGGGTTCGGCGCCATCGGCGCCAACTCCTTCGTCGCCAACGCAGCGGTGTTGCCCGCCATCGAGGCTGCGGGCAATGCCCGACTCGTTGCGACCGCATCACGCAGCGGTGACGTACCGCACGCCTGGGCGGCGACCGACGTCGGTTCCTACGAGGCGGTTCTCGATCACCCCGACGTGCAGGCGGTGTACATCCCACTTCCCAACGGCATGCACCAGGAGTGGACCGAGAAGGCCGCCTCGGCCGGAAAACACGTGCTGTGCGAGAAGCCGTTGGCATCGGACCCTGCGACCGCGCAGGCGATGGCCGCATTCTGCACCGACGCAGGGGTGCTCCTCGCCGAAGCCTGGATGACCCCCTTCCACGAGCGGTACGCCACACTGATCGAACTCACCCGAGCCGGAGTCGTCGGAAGAACCCAGCGAATCGACAGTCGATTCACCTTCACGATCGGCCCCGATGCCGCCGACAACTACCGGTGGGATCCCGATCAGGGCGGCGGCGCGCTGCTCGACGTGGGCATCTACTGCCTCGGCCCGATCGTCGAACTGTTCGGTCCCGATGTCACCTCGGTCGCCGCGCACAGCATCGAGACCGCACGCGGTGTCGATGCCTCCACGCGGTGCGAGTTGCGGTGGGCCGACGGTCGCGAGGCGAGCATCCACTGCTCGTTCGTCGACGACGAGGCACAGACGCTCGTCGTGACCGGCACCGACGGCACGATCGGTGCCGCCGCCGAGGCGTTCACCGCCGGGCCGACGGATCGCGAGATCGAACTCACCCCCGTCGACGGACACGACACCATCCACCTCAGCGGCGCCAATGACGCGTACCAGCGCATGGTCGAGGCGTTCGCCACCGCCGTGACCGGTGGCGCGGAATGGCCTCGCCCCGTGGAGCGTTCGATCGAGATGCTCCAACTGATCGAACGGATCCGCCATGCCTCCAACGCCTGAATTCAACGTCGACCCGGGGTCGATCGAACCCATCGCGGGCATGCACCCGCTTGCGTCCGGCGTCGAACTGCACACCCTGCGCTGGGAGCGCCCCGGCGGTGCGGATCCCGATCGGGTGCCGTGGGTGCTCACCCACGGACTCGCCTCGAACGCCCGGCTGTGGGACGGCGTGGCGCGTCGCGTCGCTGCCCTCGGCCACCTCGTCGTGTCGGTCGACCAGCGCGGACACGGCCTGTCGTCCAAGCCCGACGACGGCTACGACGTGGCGAACTGCGCTGACGACCTCGCACTGCTGATCGGTGTACTCGGGCTCGACCGGCCCGCCGTGGCAGGTCAGTCGTGGGGCGGCAACGTCGTACTCGAACTCGGACATCGCCACCCGAAGGTGGTGCACCAAGTGGTGTGCGTGGACGGCGGGTTCATCGACCTCCAGGCTGCGTTCCCCGATTGGGACGCATGTGCCGCAGCGCTCGCCCCGCCGAAGCTCGCCGGTACGCCGGTCGACACCATGCGCGCCTGGCTGGCCCGGTCGGCCGCCGACTGGCCCGACGAGGGCCGAGCCGGCACCATGGCCAACTTCGAGGTCCGCAACGACGGCACGATCGCGCCGTGGCTCACCTTCGAGCGCCACCTGATGGTGCTTCGTGGACTCTGGGAACACCGGCCGAGCGTCGTGTATCCCCACATCGAGGCCAACGTGCTCCTGATCCCTGCCGACACCGGTGACGTCAACTGGACATCGTCGAAGAGCAATGCGATCGCAGGTGCGGTCGATGCACTCACACGTGGTCGGGCACACTGGTTCCGGCCGGCTCATCACGACGTGCACGCACAGCATCCAGACGCCGTTGCCGCCCTGCTGCATGCGTCGTCGACCGATCCCACGTTCTTCGACGAGAACAGCATCACCGTCACCGACACACAGACCACGGAGACCCCGCAATGACCCTTCCCCGCCTCCTCGTGATCATGGGCTCCGGCGAAACCGCGCCCACGATGAAGATCCCGCACCGCCGGGTGTTCGAGCGCATCGAAGCCGATGGCACCACCGCGAAGCCGGTGATGCTCGACACGCCGTTCGGGTTCCAGGAGAACGCTCCGGTCCTGGCTGCGGCCACGACGAAGTACTTCAGCGACGGGATGAGCCAAGACGTCGTCGTGGCTGGCCTCGAACGCACCGACACCGGCGACACCGCAGCGATCGAATCCGCCATGTCGACCATTCGCGACGCCAACTGGGTGTTCGCAGGACCGGGTAGCCCGACGTTCGCACTGCGCCAATGGCAGCGGACCTCGCTGCGTGACGTACTCGCCGAGAAGCTCGCACCCACGTCGGGCGGCGGCGGCGGTGCGATCGTGTTCTCGTCGGCCGCGGCCCTCACGCTCGGCTGCTGCACCGTGCCGGTCTACGAGATCTACAAGGTCGGAATGGATCCGTGGTGGGAGCCCGGACTGGATCTGCTCGCCGACATCGGCATCAACGCCGCCGTCATCCCCCACTACGACAACCAGGAGGGCGGCAATCACGACACGTCGGCCTGCTACCTGGGTGAGCGTCGCCTGGTGATGCTCGAACCCGAGCTTCCCGAGGGAGCGTTCGTGCTCGGACTCGACGAACACACCGGTGTGATCATGGACCTCGATGCCGACACCGCTGAGATCGTCGGCAAGGGCGCCCTCACCCTGCGCCGCCGTGGCGTGTCCGTGCGCCACGAGGCGGGCACCACCATCGCGCTCGACGTGATCCGTGCCGGTGGCGACGCCGAGTCGCCTGCCTCCGCGTCGGCGAGCACTGCTGCGGCGACCGGTTCGGCCCCACCTGACTCGGAGTCGGTCGACGGCGGAGGAACCGCGGACTCCTTGTCACTCGGCTCCACGGCCCGCGACATGGAGCAGCGATTCGCTGCCGCCATCGACGCCGGCGATTCGGCGGCCGCGGTCGCAGCGATCCTCGACCTCGACGCTGCGATCGTCGAGTGGTCGGCCGACACGCTCCAGTCCGACGAGATGGACCAGGCGCGACGTGCACTCCGCTCGATGATCGTGAAGCTCGGCACCGCAGCCACCGGCGGGTTGCGTGACGAACGCGAGGTACTCGGCCCCGTGGTCGAAGCAGCGCTCGCAGCGCGTCGGGTGGCACGTGAGGAGAAGGCCTACGCAGTGTCCGATGCGGTGCGCGACGGTCTCGACGCCGCGGGCATCGAGGTGCGCGACACCGCCGACGGCGTCGAGTGGGTCGTCCGCACGGCCCCCTGACGCGAGTGAGCCGGTGCCTTCGGGACGATCCCGAAGGCACCGGCTCGGCGGTGTGTCGTCAGATGGACGAGGTGATCAGATGAGGCCCTCGGCCTCGAGCCATTCCGTCGCGACCTCGTCGGACTCACGGAGCTCGAGGTCGGTCTCGGTGTTCCAGGCGAGGAGATCCTCGGTGGTGATCGCGGCACTGAGCTCGTTCAGCGCCGCCGCCAGTGCATCGCCGTAGGCATCGAGCACTTCGGTGTCGATGATCGGCGCGATGTTCTGTGCCGGCAGCAGCCCCTGGTCGTCTTCCAGGACCACGAAACCCTCCTCGGTGATCTGAGGTGCGGTCGTGTTCCAGACCACGACGTCGACCTCACCGGCCGACAATGCCTCGCCCAGGAGCGGGCCGAACTCGAGTGTGACGGTCTCGCCGAACTCGATGCCGTAGATGTCGGGATCGGTGAGCCCGATGAAACACTGCGGTCGTTCGAAACACTGTGCCGAGGCCCCGAACACGGAGCTGGTTCCGGCCAGGTCCGAAATCGTCGTGCCGTCGAAGTCGCCGCGCGCGACGAGGGCATCGCCGTCGACGGCAGGCGAGTAGTCGAGCACCGTGGCGCCGATCTCGGCATATGCGGGTGTGATTGCCTCGATGATGACGTCGGCGTCGGCGGACGACTCGGCGTCGGGGAGCAGCTCGGTGAGCGACCCGCCGATGTAGTCGATGATCAGGTCGACATCACCGTTCTCCAGGCTCGACACCGCCTCGGCTCGGAAACCGGCGGCGCCGAGGATCTCGACGTCGTATCCCTGTGCCTGGAGGAATTGTCCATACACCTCGGCGATCGTGATCGACTCGCTGAAGTCCTGTCCCCGGACGGTGATGGTGGGACCGTCGGCCGGAACAGCATCGCTGCTGTCCGCAGCGGGGGCCGCCTCCTCTTCTCCGGTGTCGGTCTCGGCGACGGTCTCGGCTGGTTCTGGATCGCTTGCGGCCTCGTCATCGGATCCACATGCGGTGGCGCCAATGCCGAGGGCGACGGCGGCGGACGCAATGGCGAAGCGTCGGCGTGCTGTTGGGGGGGTCATGTCATTTCTCTCCTTGTTGACGGGAATAGCGCGTGACGCCGGTGGGGAGCAGCAGCCGTTCGGCCACCACGAAGGCGACGCCGGTGAGCGCTGCGAGTCCGCCGATGAGGATGACCCCACCGACGACGAGCGTCGTATTGTTCTGCCCGAAGCCGTCGCGAACGAAACGGCCGAGGCCATCGCCACCGAGGAAGGCCCGGATCGGTTCAGTGGCCACGACCTGGATCGCAGCAACGCGTACGCCCGCCAGCACGGGACTCGAAGCGAGCGCGAGTTCGACCTTGAACAGGATGCTGCGCTCGCCGTGGCCGATCGCCCGGGCGGCGTTCACCGCGGCGGGGTCGACCTGACGGACCGCGGTGTACGTGGTGAGGTAGATGGGAACCAAGGCGAGCAGCAGCAGCGCCACGAAGATCGGCCACGGCTCGAAGCCCCATCCACGCTCGAGTGACCAGGGCAGCAGCAGGGCAGCGATCGCGAACGTGGGCACGGCGCGGCTGATGCTGACGAGCCAGGTGGTCGACAGTTCGGCCTTTCGGGCGTGGGCGAGCAGGGCAGCTGTCGGGACCGACAGCAGAGTCGCCACGACCGTGACGATCGAGCAGAGGACGACCGTGTCCCACAGCGACGTGAGGATGCCGTCCGACCCGGTCCAGGTGCCGACGTCGCTCAGCCACTCCCACAACCCGATGTCGCGGTCGACGGCGGCCTGTTCGAGCAGGCCCATCAGTGCGCAGCCCGCCGGGTCCACGGTGTCAGCAGCGCACCGATCAGGTAGATCAGCGCGTCGACCGCGAGGGCGACAATGATCGACAGCGACGCTCCCACCGTCATCGGTGTCCAGAATGCCCGCCGCAGCCCCGAGAAGATCAGGCTGCCCAGGCCACCTTGGCCGATGATCGCAGCGACCGTGACGAGCCCGACCGTGGACACCGAGGCGATCCGGATTCCGGTGATGATGTACGGGAGCGCCAACGGCAGCTCCACCGTGACGATCCGCCGGAACGGACTCAGACCCATGCCCTCGGCGGCATCGCGCACCGCACGCGGGACGGACCGGAATCCGGCCACCGTGTTGGTCACGAGAATCAGCAGCGTGTACCCGGCGAGCGGGATCACCGCGGTCGGCCGGGCCAGGTTCCCGAAGATCGGAGCGAGCAGCGCGAACATGGCGACACTCGGCAGCGTGTAGATCAGTCCGGTGGTGGCCGTGATCGGGGTGAGCGCCCAGCGATATCGAATCGCAACCGCAGCGAGCAACGCCGAGAGCAGGATCCCGAGCCCCATCGACAGCACGGTCAGGGTGAGATGCTCAACGAGCGCACTGCGGATCTGATCCCACTCGTCGACGAGCCACTCCCAGCGGATGATCGGGTTGCGTGCCGCAGCGAGCACGGTCATGTCATCGCGCCGACCGATTCGGTGTCACCGAGCGCCGCGCGCAGGTCTTCGAGCGTCACGACGCCTCCGAAGCGACCATTGTCGTCGATGACGGCGGTTGCGGCGTTCGACAGGATGATCAGCTCCATGGCCGCCCGCAGGGTGTCGTCGGGACGCACCTGTGCGATGGGGTCCGAGCGATCGAGGTCGGCCAGCGGCTTCCCGTTGCGTGCGGCGTCTTCGACGGCGCTCCGGGTGATCCAACCGGCGAACCGGTCCTCGGACACCACACCAAGCCAGTCGATGCCCTCACGGTCCATCACTTCGAGCCCCCGGCTGGGTTCGTCGTCGAGGTCGACCACGGAGCCCATACGGTGATCGAGCGACGAAATGTTCTTGAGCGAGAGGCGTCGCATCCCACGATCGCTTCCCACGAACTCCTCGACGAACTCGCTGGCCGGCGAGCGCATCAACTCGTCGGGGGTCGCAAGCTGCTCGATGACGCCGCCGACGTTGAACAGCGCGATGCGATCGGCGACACGCAGTGCTTCATCGAGATCGTGAGTGACGATGACGATCGTCTTCTGGACCCGAGACTGGAGGGCGAGGAGTTCGTCCTGGAGGCTCTTGCGCACGATCGGGTCGACGGCGCCGAACGGTTCGTCCATGAGGAGCACGGGTGGGTCGGCCGCCAATGCCCGTGCGACGCCGACGCGTTGCTGCTGGCCGCCCGACAACTCGTCGGGGTATCGGTCGAGCATGTCCACCTCGAGGCCCACCAGCACGGTGAGCTCACGGACCCGTTCGTCGATGCGGCCGCTGTCCCACTTCAGCATCCGGGGAACTTCGGCGATGTTGCGGGCGATCGTCCGGTGCGGGAAGAGCCCGATCTGCTGGATCACGTAGCCGATGCTGCGCCGGAGGTCGGTGACGGGTTGATCGGTGACGTCGACGCCCTCGATCTCGATCGACCCGGCCGTGGGTTCGATCAGCCGGTTGATCATCCGGAGGATGGTGGTCTTGCCGCACCCCGACGGACCGAGGAGGGCGACGACTTCGCCGCGCGCCACGTCGAGGTCGAGCGCATCGACCGCTGGTTCAGGCGACGAGCCGTACACCTTCGTGAGACCTCGCAGCCGTATGGCCGGAGTCGACATCGTGGGTTGGTCGGTGACAGACATGAGCTCTCCCGCTCGCTGGCGGATAGCGGAAAATACCCGTGTTCGGGCACATGAAACCACCTGACATGAACCTCGATCAGTCGAGTGGTCGAAAACCCCCCGCACGCAGGGATTCGGCAGGCCGACACCGTGGGCGGCGCGCGGTGCGACGACTACACGGTGCCGAGATCGATGTTCGAGACACCGCAGAGGTGTCGAAGATGGGTGCTGGCCGACCGACTGATCAGTCGGCGAGTTCCACAGCAGCAGCGGCGAGCGCTTCGCTCGCACCCTCCTTGATGGGCTCCTTGAGTTGCTCGACCGTGAGGTGGCACTTGATGCTGTGACCGGGCGACAGCTGAACCATCTCCGGTTCGGTGACCTCGCACAGACCGGCGATGGCGCGGTGACAGCGTGTGTGGAACACACAGCCGGGCGGCGGGTTGGCCGGTGACGGGATCGAGCCGCTGAGAGGTATCCGGTCCTCGGCGACACCGTCGACGTTGGGTACCGCCGACAGGAGCGCTTCGGTATACGGGTGGTTGACCCCCTCGAACATCGTGGCGGTGGCGCCGATCTCCATGATTCGACCGAGGTACATCACCGCGATGCGGTCGGAGAGATACCTGACGACACCGATGTCGTGGCTGATGAACAGGTAGCTGGAGCGCTCTTCGTTCTGCAATCGGGCGAGCAGGTTGAGAATGGCAGCTTGCACCGACACGTCGAGTGCCGATGTCGGCTCGTCGCAGACCACCACTTCTGGGTCACCAGCGAACGCACGAGCGATCGCCACACGCTGCTTGAGCCCGCCAGAGAGTTGTCGTGGACGCATGTCGAGGTGACGGGACGAGAGTTGCATGCCCTCGGCGATTTCCTCGACCCGCCGGTCGGCAGCATCCCCCTTCAATCCCGTGAGCTTGACGACGCTGCGATGCAGGATGCGGCGCACGGTCCAGGCGCGGTTGAGCGCCGAGTCGGGATTCTGGAACACCATCGAGATCGCGCGCACCGACTCGTCGATTCGGGACGTCGCCTTGTCGGCCATCGTGCGGCCGCGCAGGGTGATCGCACCACCTTCATCGGGCGCATGAACGCCGAGCATGGTCTTGGCCAAGGTCGACTTGCCTGAACCGGACTCGCCGACGAGACCGAGGGTCTCACCCTCGGCGAATCCGAGATCGACACCAACGAGTGCCGGGACGTCGTGGCCACGTTGACGGAAGGTCTTCGAAACACCTTCGACCCCGATGACCTGTTCGGTTCCGATGTCGTACTCCACCGTGACCTCGGCCGGGTCGGGAACATCGCCGATCCGGTCGGCGTGATGGCACCGGGTCCAGTGGCCGTCGGAACGATCGACGATCGGTGGGACCTCGGTGCGGCAGAGATCGGTTGCGATCGGGCACCGGTCGATGTACGTGCAGGTCGGCAGCGAGGCACCGATGGGCGGCGCAGCCCCGGGAATCGCGAACAGTTCACGGTCGGTCTTCTGCAGGCCGCGTCGAGGAATCGAGTTGAGCAGGCCCTTGGTGTACGGGTGGCTCGGATTGTCGAAGACCTCGTCGACGGTGCCTTCTTCGACGATGCGGCCGGCGTACATGACGCCGACCCGGTCGCACATGGTGCGGATCACGCCGAGGTTGTGGGCGATCAACAGGATCGCGGAATTCAGTTCGGAGCGGAGCTCACGGACCAGGTCGAGCACTTCGGCCTCGACCGTGGCGTCGAGGCCGGTCGTGGGTTCGTCGAGCACCAGCAGGGTCGGATCGCAGGCGAGGCCCATCGCGATGACCACGCGCTGCAACATGCCGCCGGAGAGCTGGTGGGGATACCGCTCCATCACGCTCTCAGGCGCTGCGATGTGGACGCGTTCCAAGGCCCTGCGGGCCGAGGCCATGGCTTCCTTCTTGGACTGGCCCATCACCTCGAACGCTTCGGCGACCTGTGTCCCGATCTTCAACACCGGGTTGACGGCCTGCACCGGGTCCTGGAAGACCATCGAGGCGCGTTGCGCGCGGAACTCACGCAACTGACGTGCGGACATCGCCGTCAGCTCGTCGCCGCCAGACAGCACTCGACCCGCATCGATCTGACCGTTGCCCGGGAGGTACCGAAGCGCGGCATACGCAGTGGTCGACTTGCCGCAGCCAGACTCGCCGACGAGCCCGTATGCCTCGCCAGGCCGTACTTCGAACGAGACACCGCGGAGGATCTTGCGTGGGGTGCCACGCACGACATACGACATCTCGAGGCCGTCGATGGCCAACGCCGCCGGTTCGGACTGATCTGTCGGTTCGGGAGTGTGGGATTCGGTCACGGTCATGATTTCACTGCCTTGTCGAATGAGTCGGCGATCAGGTTGACCCCGATCACCAGGCTGGCGATGGCCGCTGCCGGGAAGACGGACGGCCACCAGATTTCCCGGGCGATCTGTTCGTAGTTCTGTGAGACGTCGATACCCCAGTCCGCATCGGTGACGTTGCCCCCGACGAAACCGAGGAACGCGAGCGTCGTGTACGTGAAGATCGCGTACCCGAGGCGCACGGTTCCTTCCACCACGACGAGCCCGGTCACGTTGGGCAAGATCTCGCGCGTGACGATGAAGAACCCGGATTCGCCGCGCATCTTGGCCGACATCACGTAGTCGAGATCCGACTCGGCAATCGCCGCCGAGCGAATGGTTCGGGTGATCGCCGGCACGAAGAGGACGGCGATCGTTCCGATGATCACTGCGGTCGAGCGACCAAAGGTGAAGATGACGACGATCGCCATCAGGATCACCGGAATCGACAGGATCGACTCGATCACACGGCTCAGGACCTCGTCGACCCATCCCTTGTAGTACCCCATGATCAGGCCGAGGAACGTGCCCACCACGATGGCGAGGGCAGTTGCAACCGGCGCGATCGTGAGGATCTTTCGGGCACCGTAGATGACCCGGGTGTACACGTCCCACCCGTTCCTGTCGGTGCCGAGCCACGCATCGCCGCTCGGTGTCACACGGGGTCCGGCGTCGACGAATTGCTTCGGGTCGAAGGACGTGAGCAAGCCGGGGAACACGCTCGCGAGAACCCAGAACCCGACGATCAGCACACCGACGATGAAGCCGGGGCTCGTGTAGAGGACGCGGAACTGTTCCTTGCGGATCTGCTTGCGTCCTTCGCCGGGTACGACCGGCGCCGCAGGCTTGGACCCTTCATCGGGGTCCTGCGGGGTGGACAGGGTCGGCTCGGCCGCGCCTGCATCAGGGTTCTGCGGGGTCGGCGCAGCTGCACCGGTGTCAGAGGTTCCGCTCATCAGTTCTCTCCCAACGATTGGCGTGTACGAGGATTCATCCAGGCGACCACGAGGTCAGCCGAGAGGGTGGCGAGCATGTAGATGACTGCCACTGCCAACACTCCAGCTCGCAGCACGGGATAGTCGGCTCGACTGACAGCAGTCAGAATGAGGTTGCCGACGCCCTGGTAGTTGAACACCCGCTCGAGCGCAACCATGCCGCCGAAGAGGTAGCCGAGTTGGGTACCGAGCACAGCAACCGTCGGCTGGAGCGCGTTGCGCGCGATGTGATTGCGGAACACTTGCTGCGTGGTCAGACCACGCATGAACGCCGTACGCGCATAGTCGGAGTCGAGCGCGGTGATGGTTCCCGAGCGGGTGACTCGGGCGATGTACCCGAAGTAGACCATCAGCACGGCGAGCACCGGGAGCAGGAGGTGTTGGACCTGGGTCAGAACCCCGGCACCCGGTGGAGCCGCGCCCTGCACTTTGAAGAAGTCGACGGGCACTGCAAGGAAGGCCAGGAGAAAGACGCCCGCCACGAAGTCAGGGATCGCGGAGAGGGCGATGCCGATGTTGATGATCGTACGGTCGATCCAGGTGTCCTTCTTGTACGCCGTGATCAGGCCACCGAGGATCGAGATCGGAATGATCACGAGAAGGGCCAGCCCGACGAGCTTGGCGGACGCAGCGAGTGCCGTCCACACCAGGCTCATCACCGGCTCACCGGTGGCCACGGAGAAGGAATCGCCGAAGTCGAGGGTCAACACCGACGTGGTCAGATCCAGCAACTGGGTCAGCACGGAGTCGTTCAACCCCAAGGATTCGGTGACCTCGGCCAAGCGTTCCGGCGAGGCCGTACCACCTGCGATCTTTCGAGCGGGGTCTCCTGGGGCGATGTTGGGAATCAGCGTGACGACGACCAGCAGGAACGCCAAAGTGACAAGGGCGAGCAGCAATCGCCGGATGATGAATCTGAGCACGTGTTGTTTCTCCGTGGTGAGAGCGGAATGGGCCGAAAACGACGGAGGGCGCAGCGGATACATCCGCTGCGCCCCATCGTCGAAATTGCCCCGAAAGGGCCGGGGCGTGTGTTCTGTTAGCCCTTCGTGGTGTTCTGGAGCTGGAGGTGTCCGAGAGAAGTGGTCTGGAAACCACTGATGTCGCTGCTCGTTGCCGAGATGTAGTTGAAGAAGAACGCGTAGCAGGCAGGAGCGTCGTCGTGCAGGAGACGCTGGATGTTTCCGCATGCGGCCTTCTGGCCCTCGACGTCGATCGCGGCCTGGTAGTCACCGAAGTAGCCATCGAATTCGCTCGAGGCGTAGTTCGAGGAGTTCCAGTCACCACCGGTCGCGAGAGCGCGACCGAAGAAGATGTCCGGCGTGGGACGGTGGCCGTAGTCGACGATGCCGATCTGGGCCGAGGTTCCACACGGCGCCGTGGGCGTCGTGTTCTCCGAGGTGCACCAGTACTCGCCGTAGAAGTCGGAGTTCGGCGAAACGCTCACCGGCGTCGTGATACCGACGGCGGCCAGGTTCTGCTCGATGATCGCCGCAACTGCGGGGATCTCTCCGAGGTCGCCGACCTGCAGCGGCAGTTCGATGCCGTCTGCGTATCCGGCATCGGACAGCAGCTGCCTGGCCAGCTCGGGATCGAACGGACGCTGTTCCTGCGTCTCGTCGAAGAACGGCAGGCCCGGGAAGATCGGGTGGTCGTTCGCGATCTGGGCTTCGCCCTCGTACACGGTGTCGACGAGCTGCTGACGGTTGACGGCGTAGCAGACGGCCTGACGGACACGGACGTCGGTGAACGGACCACCGTCGGGCAGCTGGGTGTTGAACCAGAGCTGACGGTGGTTTGCCGCGGGCGGCCGGATGACGTTGACGCTGTCGTCGCCGAGCAGCGTGGCGCCGTCGGAGATCGAGAAGTCCTGGATGATGTCGATCTCGCCGGCAGCGAATGCAGCGACCTTGGTACCGCCGCCTTCGAAGCCCTGCAGCGTGGTGCGGTCGAGGTTGACAGCGCCACCCCACCAGTCGGGGTTCGGCACGAACGTGGAGCGGAACGACGTGGGATCGAAGTCCTCGAGCATCCATGCTCCGGTACCGGTCGGGCGTTCGTCCAACGTGGTGCCGCTCGTGTAGTCGACCGGGGTGACCAGTGACTGCGGGTTGAACAGCGAGACGAGCACCGGCAGGTTGCCGTTCGGTGAGTCGAGGTTGACGACCACGGTCAGGTCGTCGGGGGCCTCGGTGGCGCCTTCGCTGACGACACCGGAGAGTCCGGCGCCCACGGCGACCATTCGTTCGATGGTGGCCACGACGTCGGCCGAGGTGAGCGGCTCGCCGGTGCCCTGCCACGTGACGCCTTCGCGAAGCGTGAAGGTCCACTGGCTGGCGTCGGCGTTCGGGGCCCATTCGGTCGCCAGGGCCGTTGCGGCGATGTTGCCGTCTTCGCCGAGACCGACCAGGTACTCGAACGCCTGTGACACGACGGCGTAGGTGCCGAGGTCGAGCATGTTGACCGGGTCGAGGCCCGAGCCGGCATCGCCGGCCTGGATACCGGCGACGATCTCGCCGCCGGCAGCGCCGCCGGTTGCCGGTGTCGTGTCGCCTGCGGCAACCGTGTCGCCTGACGCGACCGGCTCGCTGGTGGCCTCGTCGTCGCTGCCACACGCGGCGATGATTCCACCCATGAATGGGGCGGAAAGGCCGATGATCGAGCCTCGCTTCAAAAAGTCGCGGCGGCGGATCTTGCCCTGCGCGTAGGACTCGATGAGATCCAGTTCAATCGGGTTCGCCGAGCGTCGAGCTCGGTCAAAAAACTTCCAGTCCATTGTTGCTCCTCCTGGGGAGTGATGTCATTGGGCAGCAAGGGTTGGTTGCTGCCGACCCTTCGACCATAACCAAGACTTCGCGCAAAAACGAACACCCTGTTCCAATGAATTCGTCGCCAGCACGTCGAGCGAATTACGAAGACGTGACTCCAGAACGGGCAAGCGACGTCGACCGGAGCGGCTCTCGGAGCACGGCAGCGAGAATCAATTCGAGGCCCAGAACGGCTGATGAACGGTACTGATCCCACTCGATCGCACCGTTCGCCCACTTCTCCAAACGGTTCGTTCGGGTGATGAAGATATGTCGTGCCAACGCTGCGGTGTCGACGTCGACAGCGAATTTTCCATCGGCAGCGGCCTTGGCCAGATCTGCTTCGATGTACGCCACCACGCGGTCCCCGACTTCACCCATTCCGTGTGTCTGGAGGCCCGATTGCATCGAGGCAAATATCGGACGCCACACCGCGGGGTCGGCGGAGAATTCCACATCGAGCGCCTCGAACAACTGGCGTGTGGTCTCGATTGCGCCCACATCGGGTTGCGCATCGAGGTCGACCTCCAACTGGTCGAGGCCCGCGCTCACGAAGGCCACCAACACTCCCTCGCGATCGCCGAACTGGTTGTACAACGTTGCGACTGCGACGCCAGCGCGCTCCGCAAGCTTTCGCATGGTGAGACCATCCAGACCGGCCTCGGCAACGAGCGCACCGGTCGCATCGAGCACGTGCTGACGAGTGCGCTCCTGGCGTCGCTCCCAACCGTCACTCATGTCCGACCGTCATTCATTCGCCGACCACCATAGATCGACGGCGATGGCGTCGGAGCCTTGACAGCCGAGCCGCCAGATGATCACGTGACGCCAGAGACGCGCCTCGGTTCTCAGATCCCCGACTTCACCTATCCGGGCGTCGATACCGCCGGGCTCTTCGACGTGGTCGCCCGTCAGGCGCGTGAAGCCGATTCGTCCGGCTTCGACACGGTGCTGGTGATGGACCACGTCAACCAACCACGTGACGCTGTCGTCGCTCGTGACCGGGAACACCGACCGGGAACCCAGCGGTGCTGGCCAAGACGGTCACGGCTCGACGTCGTCTCCAACGGTCGACCGATGCTCGCGGGCGGATCGGCCACCCTCGACGGCACGTGGTACCGGGTGGACAACACGATGAACCATCCGGCCCCGGTGTCGAAGATCTCGATCATGATCGGTGGTGGCGGTGAGAAGAAGACCTTGCGGATGATCGCTCAGTGCGCCGACGAGTCGAACCTGATCTGTGACGACGCCGAGATCGCACGCAAGCTCGACGCACTCGATGCTCACTGCGCAACGCTTGGCCGCGACCGCAGCGAGATCACGGTCTCGAAGCAGAAGAACGCATGCATCGCACCGACCCACGACGAGGCCCGCGCCGATGTGCTCGCCTCTTTCGCACGGCGCGGGTTGGACACCACGTCGATGAGCGACGACGACCTCGCCCAGTGGCTCGGACTGATCGCCTGGGGCGGGCCGGACGAGATCGCCGAACACTTCGCACCGCTGCTCCCCTGACGCCGTTCCCGACGGCGGGATCCCCTCACTGCCAGATTGCGAGCACCTCGGCAGCGGCGGCCTCCACGTGGTAGCCGTCGATATTGCAGGCGATGGCCACCGCGATGCCTTCGTCGGGAAGGATCGTGAGCACCGAGCCGTAACCGATCCATGAACCGGAATGCGTCAGGGTGCCGCCGCCATCATCGATTCCGATACCAAATCCGTACGGCACTCCGTCGTCGTCGACCTCGCCTCCCGTCAACATCAGCTCGAGCCATGCTGACGAACCGACACCGTCGGGCACGTCGGGGACATCCCCGAAGAACAGGCGCGCCCAATCGAGCATGTCGACCACGGTGCTGTGGACTGCGCCGTCGCCCGTTTGACGCCACGACGACCCAACCGGCTCCCAGTCACCCTCCCCGTCCTCGGCGTATCCCTGCGCCTGTCCGTCGAGCAAGGGTCCCTGATCGTCTCGGACGACCGTGGCATCCATGTCGAGCGGATCGAAGATCAGGTCATTGCTGAGGTCGACGAACGAACGGCCGGTCACACCTTCGGCCAGCAGCGCGAGCAAGACATAGTTGGAGTTCGAGTACTCGAACTCGGTGCCGGGATCGAAGTCCGGACCGGCGACTTCGGCTGCGAGCACGTCGACCACGTCGCCGTTCGTGGTGGTCTCGTCGTCGCCAGCGTCGAGGAGGTCGCCGTAGTCGGGCAGCCCGCTGGTGTGGTGGACGAGATCAGCGACGATCACGCCGTCGACCGCGCTGCCGAGGTCGTCGACGTACTCCGAGACGGGAGCATCGAGATCGACATCGCCCCGCTCGACGAGGGCAGCGACGACACCCCCGGTGAGCTGCTTGGAAACGGATGCAAGATCGAAGATCGTCGCCGGGGTGATCGATGACCCTGCATCGAGGTCGGCCATGCCGAACCCGTCGACGTGGGCTCCGTCAGGATGGTCGACCCCGACGGCGCAACCCGGTGTGGCGTCCCCGAGTTCGGCGAACACCTCGGCGGTGTCCACTGATCGCTGGTCGGAGGATTCCTCGTCGAAACCAGTCGTCTCATCGCTGCCGCATGCGGCCATCGCGGCCGCCATGACGCACGTGACCAGGACTCCATGACGCACCGAGCCAATCGTACGCGACGGCGAGCCGTCGACTCAGGACACCCGGATGGTCGCGCTCGTCAGACCTCGAGCTGTAGTTCCCCGGCGAGATACTCCTCGCGACACTTCGAGCGAGGATTCGGGGATTCGGGGATTCGTGGACCGATCGAGTCAGGGCCGCCGGAAGTATCGGTCGCCAGTGGTCGCGTCAAATCGAGCGACGTGACTACTGGCTCCCGCCGAGGCGGTCGGGAAGGTGGGTGGTCCGACCGCCGCGGACCTTCACGTCGGGCGGTTCACATGCCCAGCAGCCGTACTCGACGTGGATCCCCTGCACCGACATCTGTGTCCCGCGTGACTTCTCGAGGATCACCTGCGGCCGGTGGTACAGATCGTCGCCACCACATGTCGGGCACGTGGGTCTCGGGTCGCGCTCCCACGTGATCTCGCATGCGTCGCAGTTGAGTCGGATACGGCCGTCGTCGGTGGGGACGCCATGCAGGTCGTCATCGGACTCGCATCGGGGGCAGATGATCTCGAGGCTCACTCGCTCGCCACGCTAGGCCACACCTGATCTCGGATCGCACCACAGCGCTGCGGTGGCGCCGCCTGACCTCGCGGTGCGGCCCGTGGCGCAGCGACCTCCGTAGGATCGTGGCTCGGTATGAGTGACGACACCAGCACGACGAACCCCACCCAACCCGCGCACCGCTATGACGCGCAGCTCGCGCAGGACATCGAGGTCGGATGGCAGGACCGATGGGACGAACACGGCACGTTCCACACCCCGAATCCGGCGGGCCCGCTCGGCGATGCGGCGCTGGTCGCCGAACGCGGCGAGAAGCTGTTCGTGCAGGACATGTTCCCGTACCCGTCCGGCGTGGGCCTGCACGTCGGCCATCCGCTCGGATTCATCGGCACCGACGTGTTCAGCCGCTACAAGCGCATGACCGGTCACAACGTCCTGTACACGATGGGGTTCGACGCCTTCGGCCTGCCCGCAGAACAGTTCGCCGTGCAGACCGGCACTCACCCGGCGGTGACCACGGATGCGAACATCGCGAACATGCGGCGTCAGCTCCGTCGCCTCGGCCTGAGCCATGACACGCGTCGCTCGATCTCCACCACCGATCCGGCGTACTACAAGTGGACCCAGTGGATCTTCGCGCAGGTGTTCAACGCCTGGTACGACGATGATCGCGAGATCGCTCGACCCGTCTCGGAGCTGGTCGACGAGTTCGAGCAAGGTACTCGCGCAACGCCCGATGGCCGCTCCTGGGCCGATCTGTCGGTCGCTGAGCAGCACGACATCATCGACGACCAACGGTTGGCCTACGTGTCGGACGCTCCGGTCAACTGGTGCCCCGGCCTCGGCACCGTCGTGGCCAACGAGGAGGTCACCGCCGACGGTCGCTCCGATCGAGGCAACTTCCCGGTGTTCAAACGCAACATGCGCCAGTGGATGATGCGGATCACGAAGTACGCCGACCGGCTGGTCGACGACCTGGAACTCCTCGACTGGACCGACGCCATCAAGGCGATGCAGCAGAACTGGATCGGCCGAAGCCAGGGCGCCAAGGTCGACTTCGCATCTGCCGCCGGTCCGATCACGGTGTTCACCACTCGGCCCGACACGCTGTTCGGCGCGTCGTTCATGGTCCTCTCCCCCGAGCATCCGCTGGTCGACGAACTGGCCGACCCGTCGAAGACCGACGAGATCGCCGCCTACCGGACCCAGGCAGAAGGCAAGAAGGACTTCGAACTCCAAGACGACACACGCGACAAGACCGGCGTCGACATCGGTGCCACGGCCACGAATCCGGTGAACGGCGAGCAGCTGCCGATCTGGATCGCCGACTACGTGCTGATGGGATACGGCACGGGCGCGATCATGGCGGTGCCCTGCGGCGACGAACGAGACTTCGAGTTCGCCCGCAAGTTCGGCCTGCCGATCCCCGCGATCCAGCAGCCGAGCGACGCATTCTTCGCCAGCCACGACATCGAGCCATCCCTCGACACGGCCACCTGGCCCACCGCGTTCGTCGGCGACGGGGCCTACGTCAACTCGTCGAGCGATTCACTCGACCTGAGCAGGGTCGCCAACAAGCTCGACGGCATCTCGAAGATGAACACCTGGCTCGAAGCCAACGGCTGCGGCGAAGCCACGATCAACTACAAACTGCGCGAC
>Ga0307981_1000855_pt1 | contig 29293 bp, 20 predicted proteins | sample OrgLakmetagen987_FD_201849 | JGI IMG/M metagenome (GOLD analysis project Ga0307981, IMG submission 201849) | Saline water microbial communities from Organic Lake, Antarctica - #987 | ecosystem: Environmental > Aquatic > Non-marine Saline and Alkaline > Saline | place: Antarctica: Organic Lake... | reverse complement strand
TCTTCCTCGGCCTCGTGTGAGCGCAGCTCACGCTGTGCATCTTCCTCGGCCTCGTGTGCGCGAAGCTCACGTTGTGGCTGCGCCACGTTCCTATCTTCCTTGTCCTTCCATTGCACTTCCTTTTTGGCGGCCCTCGGCGCGTAGCGATCCACCATGCCGCCGCCGCCGGACGGGCCTGGCGCGGGCCTGCCGCCGCCGGAGATGCCGCTATTTTTGCGCTCGTAGTCCTCCTTCGCCTTGAAGATGACGAGCTGCATGATGAAGACCGGGTTGATGACGTAGGACCAGTTCGAATCGCCCTTCCTTAGACCCGTCGTCGTCGCATTCGTCTTCGCTAAAGCTACCCAGTCAGCCATGCGATCAACCTCAATCTTTGTTTCGTGCGCTTGGATCTTTGCGAGTTGCGCTTCACCGGCTGTAGAGAGCACTCCCAGGCGCGTATGCGGGTCTTTAAAATCAACGTAATCCTCGAGCGCAAAGATGTCCATCTTGTACAAAGTCTGCGTGACGGCCGCGTAGAAGTTTGGCAACTCCGTCGGCGCCTTAGTCCCAAATGTATTAGGCAAATATGTGCCGGCGAGAATCTTGCCGCGAGCAGTCGCAGGTGTTTTTGTTGTTGTTGTCGGGGGGTCGATCGCGGCGAAATCTTTGTTAGCGTCAGTCCCGTAGTGCTCATACGGCGACTTCTGGACGTGAACTCCTTGAAGACTCTCCATGAGCTCGCCGAGCTTCCCGTCACCGGTGTTGAGGGTCTTGAGGGAATCGAGGACGCGCTCGGCGTCCATGTCGATGCTCGTAAAGTCCGGAAAGGCAGCGGCCACCTTGCTGTCGAACCACACCGGCGAAAACATGCCGAGATTAAAGACTTGGTGGAAGACGCGCGTGATGCGGCGGTCGAGGCGAGCGCTCTGGAAGCCCTCGTAGACGGCCTTGAAGAGGGGCCGCTCATCTGCCCCAAACCACTGGTCGTTTGCGATGACATTGTCAGTGACTGATGTCGGCTTTGTGGTCGGCGCGCCTTTTGTTGCCCAGCTTGTCTTGAGGACGTCGATCTTGGCCACGAGCGGCGTATTCATCTGCGAATGGTGATTACCCCTGTTGTCTTTCTTTAGGATGCCGAGGTTCTGCCCCGGGCGCCACACGGACATTGGGTCCGCCAGAAAGGCAAATTCACGTCTCAAATATTGCTGGAATTTCGCATTTTCGAACTGCTCCTCCTTCAAACCAAAGTAGATGTCGTCGAATTGGCCGCTGCTGCCCGTTACGCGCGCAAGGAAGTCTTCGAGGAGGATGTACGCGAGGCGGAAACTTTCCATGACAATCTCCGCGCGCGCCGTCGAGGGTAACTTGCTAGACTTCACGAAGCACCGCTCGTGCTCGCTACACGAGCCCGTGGTCACGCCGCCCACCTCCGCGCGGGTCCGCCCGGCGCCGCCGCTGAGGTCCGACGAGGCCGTCGAGGCCGTCGAGGCCGTCGAGCTCGCGTCGTCGACGGACTCGTCTTCCTCGTCGACGGAGGACTCGTCTTCCTCGTCGACGGAGGACTCGTCTTCCTCGCTTAGCTCACGTTGTGGCTGCGCCACGTTCCTTCGGAACTCCGAAGGAACATCTTCCTCGTCCTCCTCGTAGAGCTTAATGAGCTCTTCGGGGGTCATCTGGGCGATGTCTCCGTCGTTCTGGTTGGCGTAGGCCTGTCCACCCCCGCGGAGGGCGATGTCGTTGCTTTGCAACTCGTCGTTGTACATGTCGTTGTACATGTCGTCGTACTCGGCCTCCTCGGCCTCGAACTCGTCGAGTTCGTCGAGGCCGTTCACAAAGTGCGGATATACAGCCCGAGAAAAGGCTTTGAAAAAGCCGCTGCTTTTCTTCACCTCGCGTTGCTGCGCCCTCTTGGCTTCGAGGAAGACTCGCCGCCGCAGATCGCTCGCTGGGTAGTCCTGCTTATAGATAAAGATCCCGAGGTTGGCGTTCAACTTTTGGGCAATTATGGTCTTTGCGATGGCCATGTCGAGGGCGCGGATGTACGTGGCGACGTACTTGGACTGGCTCTTGGCGACGATTTCGAGGATGTTGCGCATGCCGACGTTCCACAGCCCGGAGAAGTAGATCGCATACATGACGGTCTTCGCGATCTTGAAGGAGGCCATGTCGGCTGTGACCTTGGGAGTTGTCGTAGTATCCTCTAGTAATTTTTTCCCCGACCAATCTATTGTCGCATTAGCGGTGAAGAGGTCCACAAACTTTGCTTCTATAAGTGCCTTGAAAGTCCCCGTGAGTTCTTCCTCGAAGTCCGCGATGGACGTTTGTTTAACTTTTGTGAGATTCGCTTGGACCGTGACTCTGTCCGTTAAAGCAGTGTTCTCTATGAAGAAATTTCCAACGACTCCCTTGTCGGCTCCCTTGGCGGCGGTGCCAGGAAAGGCCGCGGTTCTAATGGCCGCGACGTACTTGACGATCATTTCTTCTGTGCACCGTAGTAACTGCGCCTCGATGGGTTTCAGCACCTGCTTCGAGCCCGCCGCGTTAGCGTTAGCATCCTGTAAATTTTTGTACCAAGGGACCCACGACTCGACTGTCAAGAAGTTTACGTCACCAGTGACGTATTTGAAGCGCTCGGGATCTTGCGCCTGCGACAGGATGTCCCAGCTCAGGCGGAGAAAGGGCACGTCGTCGATGAAGCCGGGCGTGACCACCGAATACGGGTTCGTGTCTCCCTTGTAGAAGGTATTGAGCGACGAGTATCCGGAAAACATGAGCTCCGAGAGCGCCTCTTGCGTCTGGTCGTATTTGAACGTGCTCCAGGACGAGGCGCTGCCGTCCTTCGATGACGTGAAGTTGAGTCGCGGAAGGGCCTCGGCGTAGTACTGCAGTTTCTTCGCCAGGGCGGTCGTTTCCTGCGAGAGCTCGTTGTCCGTGCCGCTGCTGAAGAAGGACGAACCCCAGGCGATGGACGACCGGTACTGCGCCGCCCAGGCGTCGGTCCTCGTTGCGAGATTCTCCGGGACCTTTTTGTTGCTGACGGGGTCAAAGGCATATTTGTTCAAGAAAGCCCAGGAGATGGGCTTTGCCGTTGTGTCATCTGCGAGATTACCAGTATTAGCATCCTTGGTAAAGGGGAAAGCGTAAGTAGTGGCGCCGTCAGTGACTAATATTTTGTAGCCGGGCACGGCGGTCTCGGTCGGGTTTTTGGCTTCCTTGAGGGTTTTGGGGGGGCCGGCGTTAGCATCGACCTCTCCGGGGACGACATTTCCAGCGGTTGTCTCGACATAAAAGGGACCAGCAGCGAGGGTGTCCAAGTTGATGATGTAGGTCTTGGTATTGCCATCGTATGTCGCCAGGTTCTCGATGCCGAACATGGCGATGAGCGGCAGGATGAGCGCGAGCTGGCTGACTTGGTTACCAGAGTCCTTGAAGGCGTTGCCGAACTCCCCCCGTTGATGGATGCTGAGCTTTGTGTTCGTGAGACTGTCGTATTTTCCCATGAGTTCTGCGATGATTTTCCGGACGGTGCCGGCGAGGTCTGCCATGATCAGGTCGACCTGCCGGGCCGCGAGGCCCGTGCGCTTGGAGGACTCCTGGAGGCTCGCGAGGCGGGACTGGAATTCGTTGATGTCGCCCGTCGAGACGAGCTCGCCGCCCATGAGCTTGCCCTTGATTTCGGCGGAGTGCACCTGGAACTCCTCTTCGCCCTGGTCGTCGTCGTCGTGCTGGTAGATGTGCGTGAAGCGGAGGCCCTTGCCCTTGGTCTTCCACATGTTGACGGCGCTGAGGTCGCTGCCGTTGGCGACGTAGGTCGTGAGGAGTTCGCCGGGCATGAAGTAGAAGCCGCCAAAGCCGCGGGTCCACGAGCCCTGCGCGCGGCGCAGGGTCTTGCCGAGCAGTCCGAGCCAGGTGTCGTACTCTCGGATAGTTTCTTTGAGGTCGACGTCGTTCTCCATGATATATTTCGGCAGTGCCGTGACGGCGATGCGGCCGTACTGGCGCCGGCCGGAGCCGCGGACGACGCTCCGACCGGCGACGTAGACGAGGGAGTCGTACCAGTTCTTGTAGCCATCCTTGGCCGTCCAGGCCTTGATCATGACGCCCGGGAGGAACATCTTCGAGGAGTGTTCGTCGGCCGGGAGGCGTTCCTCGGTGTTCTTGATGAGGTTCATGAACTCGGTTTTGTTGCCGTCGTTGTCTTGGGGGATGTCGACGGCGGCGGCGATGCGTTGGACTTCGTTGAGGAACATTTGCCGGGGGTTCAGCGCCTGGGCGTTTTCTCCGACGTCCTTTGCGGAGAGCATGGCAGCGACCTGCGCCGACGCTTCGTTGAACTCGAGCTTGTCGGCGGCGGAGACCTCGGGCATGTTGTTGTAGGTCTCGATGATGCGCTGCGAGAGGCCGTTGAACATGATTTGCCGGGCGGCGCCCGAGGAGCGCTGGCTGTTGCCCTTGACGCCGGAGCGCTTCTGGGCGTAGTACATCTGGAGGCGCACGTCCTCGGGGGTCATGCGGGCCGCTCCGGCGAGGATGGGGTCGATGCCATCGGTCCTTTTGGTCCTTTCCCCGCCGCTGAGATTGTTATTCCCTTGGGCGTTGAACTTGATGTCCTCGTTGTCGATGTCGTCGGAGGTGAAGGCCTGCTCGAACATGGAGTTGTCGTCGTCGTAGCGCTTCTCGAAGAATTGGCGGTCTTCCTTGCCGACGGATGCTTTGCGGTTGTCGTAGTTGACGGCAAAGGCGATCTGGTCGGCGAGGACGCCGAGCTGCACGAGGAGGGAGATGGGCGAGTCGGGGTTTGTGAGGATGTTGTGGAGGCGCTTGAGCTCCTGGGACTTGGTGTAGGAGATGTTCGAGGGGTCCAGTTCGAGACCGATGTTGACGATGCCCTTCTGCTTGAGGTTTTCGTCGAGGGCCGCGCGCCAGGAGACGTTCTGGGCGGGGACGCTCCGGCATTGGAAGCGGTCGGCGGCGATGGCGAGGCGCGTGTCGAGCTTGTCCATGTCCGTGGACTTGAGGTATTTCCCGTCGCGGGAGTCCCAGACGCCGCAGCCCATGTACGTGGTGTCGCCATCCTTGGTTTCTCCCTGGTCGAGGTCGTAGGAGCACTGGTCGATGGTGTCCTCCCGGGCCAGTCGCGACTGGCAGGTCGCATCGAGGCGCTGCGCCAGCTGGTAGCGGTAGACATTTTGATGGATTTCCGCCTCGGCGCGCTTCATCTCCTTTTCGAGGCGCTCGAGGCGCTCTCCGACGCGGGTCTGCTCGGTGAGGACGGCGTTGTATTCCTTGCGCTTGGAGTTGCCCAGGGCCGAATCGCCGATGCCGCCGCTGGAGGCGCCCTGCACGTAGCGGATGAGCATGGGGTCGTTCAGCTTTGCCCGGATGGTCTGGGCCTTGAACTTGAGCTTCCGCTGCTCGGCGAGGGCCTTCTCGTAGATGCTCAGGGACGTCCCCACGGCGGCGGTACAGCGGCCGATGTCGTCCGGCGAGGGGTGCTGCTCGCGCGTCTTGTCGTAGTAGTCGGCGTCCTCTTTGATCGATGGATACTCGAGGGTCTCGCGCTTCTTGGGGTCTGGCTGGTTTTCGTCGGTGCCGGTCTTCTGCGCCGTGAAGACGCAGCGCTGTGCGGCGTAGGGCGAGAGGCAGGCGGCCCGGGTCGTGAGCGCGTCGCAGGCCGCGGCGCTCGTCTCCGCCAGGATGCCCGTCAAGGTCTTATACATGCCGAGAATGGCGTCGTGCTTGCGGCGGATGTTCCCGGCGGCGTCGCGGTCGAGCTCGTCCCTCTTGTCGGCGATGCGCTTCACGAGCTGCGAGGGGATGATGCACTGGCCCAAGTCGATGGCCTTCCCGCCGTCGTCGCGGCGCACGTAGGCCACTCCCGTGGGCACGCAGTTCCAGTCGTCGCCGGGACAGGGCTTGAGGCGCTCCTTCGTGGCGACGTCGTATTCCGTCGAACAGTCGTCGACGAGCTTCTCGGCGTTGGTCAAGATGTCGCCGAGCAACTGCGAACCGCTCGCGCGGTGGTCCTTCAGAATGGATCGGGCATCAGCAAGATCGAGAGCGAGTGACGTCATCTTGCGCGCGATCTGCTGGACATCCCGCGGGAGCTTGGCGATCTCCGATTCCGTGAGGGCGGCGTCTGAGCGGATGGGTGTGCGGCGGCGACTTTTCTCGACGCGCTTCATGACGTCCTGGATGGCGGTTCCGCCGCGGAGGTTCTGAGCAGCAGAGGGGTAGTCCGAGCGGGAAGGAGAAGAAGAAGCCATGTCTCGCAAAATGAGTGGGACTGGATCTTTTGTTTGCACACACAATATATTTTTTTTCTGTCCCCGGTGACCGCACATACGCAAGAGCTCCTGGTCTTGCGTTCAGGGGGGCGGCAAAAAAAAAGGTCGGACTATGAAACAACAGCAGAGAAAGTTGGGACAAAGCAACGCTTGTTTGAGCCATGTCCATGCAGCAACGGTTTTTGGGGCGTGTAAAGTTTTTCAACCAGGACACTGGGGTCGGTTTTCTCCAGCTACTCGACACGAACACGGGCCTCGTCGTCGAGGATGTCTTTGCCCACAAGTCGGAGATTCAAGCCCAAGTTCCTCCGCATCTACGGAAGCTCATCACCGGTGAAATCGTGAGTTTCGAGCTTCACCTGCCGCAACCGGGGAAAGACCGCAATCAAGCGAAAGACATTCGCGGCTTCTTGAACGGACCTCTCATATGCGATCACGGGGAGGTCGAATTCACATCCTATACGTACATCCATGCGCCGCCGCAACCGCCCTCGCACCCCGACGGCTCCGTAGACCTCGACCTCGAACTCGCGCCGCGCGGGCTCTAGCTAGGAACGTAACTTGCAAATTATAATAATCATTCAAAAGCACCACCGAATTCTCCGAGGAGAATTTGAAAGTCAGAGGCTTCACTGAGAGAAGAGGTCTGTAGCTCCGGAGGGACAGCGGCGGCGTCGCCACTGTTATGGCTCGGCGCTTGGCTCGGGAGCGCCGCAACGCTCCTCGGTGGGTCGCCACGTTGTATCATATTTGTTGGCATGGGGAAGAGTGTTCGCTGAGGAGTGTGAGCAAAGCTCACGTTCCGAGAACTCTTCGACTTGTCACCAGAGTGTTCCATGGTACTCTGCGACCGAAAGAGGAAGCCTAGAACCCCAAAGATCACACCGCCGCCGACGACGAGTAAGATGGCGGACTTCTCCGTGATCGCCTCGACGAAGCGACGACTGCGAAAGCGATGACTTTGTCGCTCTCCATTTTCCTCTTCTTGCGCCCTCACGTAGCCGGCTATGACAACGAGAGCGGCGATGAGCGCCATGCCGAGAACGACGGCGTAGAACGTCCCGTTGATGCGCGCCCGGTGTTGGGCGTAGCGATCCATGCTTTCGCCCCTGCAGGTCTGTTGTTGTATGCCCCACGATATTATTTTTTTTTTTGTGGTTCCCTCAGATGCGGCTGTAGCCCTTATTACTTGCGAAGTCATAGGCCACGCGCAGCTCGGACCTCGCGCTAATGGACCAGAGAAGTCGGTTGTCCTGGACGGGCCAGCTGTATGCGGTGAGGGGGCGCTGCTGTCGACTAAACTTGAATGATTGCCGGCTGATGAGAAGCGACCGCATGAAGTCCCGGCTCACGTGTGACGACCCTTCCTTATTCATGATTGAAATGGCGTCGTAGCGGATCCAGGTGCCGTGGATGAGGTTCTGCCACGTCGCGATGAAGCTGATGATGTCGTTGTGACGCACGTCAAAGACTTCGCAGAGTTTCATGTTGATGACGTTCATGGGAACAAAGTCTTCTTGCCCGATGACGTGCTTGGCGCGCACTACGTAAGGCTCCTCGGCGTCGGTGACGATGAGGGTCGTGGTTGCGATACCCAGGTTATAGATGAGGGCGTCGAGGAGAGTGTGGAGCTCGTGCAGTAGCGTCTTTGTCATGGGAAGGCGCGAGATGGTAGCCACGTGGATGGTCGCCTCGGGGAGTTTCATGGCCGTGGCACAGAGGGTAACCTTGAATGCGATGCCGTCGTAGAACTGGTGGAGTCGCCCGCCTTCGGTACTAAAGTTACTGTGAATACCGGCCAAGGCCTTATTAAAGTCGGCGTTTTGCAGATGATCTTCCTTGCGCGTTTGAAAGATGTCCCCGATGGCCGTCGCAGAGTACTCGAGCACTTCGCGGGGCTCGATGATGTCATCGAGTCCCCCGCAGAACAGAATGCGATAATTCTCATGGAGAACTTGGAGGCCCATGCCCACCGGGCCCAGCAGGTCCTGGAGTATTTGAGCCCTCTGGCGAATCTCCGAGAGGTCGAGGTTGCAGGTGTAGCGTATTTGGCGCCCCTTGTAGTACAGCCCGCTCAGTTGACCGTTGATCTGGAAACTCGAGTCGTGCCACTGATCTTTATACTCCTGCAGTACCGGGAAGAGCGCTGTTTGAATCGTGATGACCGCCTGTATCCGCTGCATGGCTTGCCAGCTGTCCATCGTCCGTACCACGCGGAAGATTGATTCCATCGCAACGACGGACTGGTGTCGAATGACCGCTTCTTCTTCCGCGAGGAAGTCCTCGAGGAAGGAAAAGAACTGCTGGCGAAACTCTCCAATGAGCTGTGTCGCCGCCAAGGCGTCCTTTTCGTAGATGTTATACATGTTCGTATGGTCGATGAGGAAGAGGAGGGCAGATGTGAGGGAGGAAAAGACCCTCTGCAGCACATCTCGATACAAGATGATGCGCGCATCGTTGGTCTCGCCCAAGTCAGCTTCGTCCAAGGTGAGGATCTGAAATATGGGATGCTTCTTGAGCGCCGATATCTTTCGACGTCGTTCGAGGGTGCTCAGGGCGCGCTTCGCGCCCTCGAGAAGACAGCATAAGAAACCGGCCACGGCACATCCCGTCTCCACCATCGGATATGACATCGGTTTGCCCTTTGAAACACATTATGCACCTCCTAACGACCTCCAAAGCGGCCACCTAGCAGCGATCAAAGCGGCACCGTGGCCTTTTTTTTTTCTGTGGAGTGTACAAAAGCGGATCTAGGAGAAGATAGATGAGAACATGAAGCTCACGACGTGCGACACCGAGGCGATTCATCGCCCCAAGTACGTGACCGATAACTATGTCTTGTTCTTCTGCAGGCTAGTTCCAGAAGTGATCCAAGGCGAGCCCGAGCCCGTCGGCTTGGAGATCCGGGGGGTCAGCAACAACGTTTGTCGCATTACGGGCCGGACCGCAAGCGACCTCCTTGGGAAGTCCTTCAAGGACTTGCTCTCATCGTATAGCGGGAACCATGTGGCGTTGTCCAATGCTCTCAAGCGCCTTCAGACGGAGACTTGCTTCGACACGCGCACGCGAACACTCCGAACGGTACTCGATGACTTGACAACTGGCGCCATCGACGACGGGGACCTCGCGTCTATCATCGAGAACGTGGGGTCTTTGATGGAAGGTGTTGCGGCCCAGCAGATCGTCTACTTTACCTTTGCCATGGAGAAAGCCGACGGGATGGAAGAGGTCCAGGTTGCCTCGAGCATTCACTTTCACGACCCGGATCATGTCCTCATAGAAATCGAACGGAGGATTACGGATCCCAACGCTGCGATCTTTATGACCGAACTCCTGTCGTACCAATATAAATTACGGCACGTCTCGTATACCTCCCCCGACGACATCGTCACGGGGTTGTTCCACGAAATAAACGCGCTCCTCAAGCCAGATCGATGTCTCGCGTATAAATTCCTCGTTGATGGCGACGGTATCGTCATCAACGAAGCCGTCTCTGGGGACATGGCAAAGGTCGCTGGTTACAACTCGTTTCTTCAGCTCCGCTTCCCCGCCGGTGACATTCCTCTCCAAGCACGGCTCCTCTACGTGATCAACAGGTCCCGCTACATCGAAGATGTCGATGCGCCGCCAGTCCTCCTGACGATGGTGGATGACAACTTGCAACTCGACTTGACGAACTGCCAATGCCGGGGGACGTCTCCCACACATCTCCAGTACCTCCGGAATCTTCAGCTCAAGGGGTCGGCATCCTTCTCGGTTGTGGCCGGCGGGAAAATTGCATACATGATCATGTGCCAGCATCTCACGACCTTCCGCGTACCCACGACACAAAAGCGCATCTGCGAAAACATGGCCCTCCTCTCATCCTACGCCATGGACCAGTACAACATGCGCGAACGGCTCAAGAAGCTGTACGAAGTCGATTCCATCGTCAACAGCATGCACTTGCAGATCCAGGAAATCGACACGCCAAGTCGCCTCCGATCTCGCTACGAAGTCTACAAAGAGTTCCTGCACAAAATCATCGATTTCGATGGGTTTCAGGTCTACATCAATAATACGCAGGTGTACAACGACGCTCTCCCGCAACCACCGAGACCGCCCGAACCGAAACGTGCCACATTCTTCCACGAAGCTGCGCTGGCGGCTGAGTTGCCTGAACACGCCGACGCGGCGACTTGGGGTGGCTACGCGCGCTTTGAAATCGAGACACGGGAGCGAGTGACTCTTCTTTTGTGGCGCAGAGTCGTTCCCCAAAGCGTCTCCTGGGCCGGTGTCACAAACGCTCAGCATTCCACGACGCCCCGGACGAGCTTCGCCGTCGTGAGGCAGGACACCAATGACACATCTTTGCCATTTGCCTTCCCAAAGCACCTCATCGAAGTTTTTCAAGAGAAATTTCCCATATTCATCTCGAGGATCGAACACGCCGCTGAAAAAGTCCGGATGATCCACCGCCTCACCGTCTCGGAGAATGACTACAAGCGTCGGGTCACGGAAATGAACAACCTCGCCTTAGCCGTACTCGCATCGGGGCCCTCCAACGAAGTCAAGACCCTCGTCATGCGCATCCAGAACATCGTCATCGACGATGAAAGCTTTACCACTGGCTGGGTCCATGTCTTATCCCTGGTCACAAACGTCCAAGAAAGGATAAAAAAGACACTCACCGAAGACCATATCATACTGGCGAGTGTCGACAGTTGCAGGGCACGCGTTCCAGAGCACCTCCTCGAAAAAGCCCTCCACATCGTTCTACACCGAGCCACCGCGTGCCGGCGGCATTCGGTCTGGCTCAAGTTCAAGGCGCATCAGAACGTCTGGAACACCACCCATTGGCATGACTTTCACCACCCCGACCGAGTGGCGACCTGGTCGAACGAGCCCACGCAATACACGACTCCGGGCATCGTACTAGCCATCGAAGACGACGGGGCCGGCTTTCCCTCGGGTGCAAACCTCTTTGCTTCCTATCCGCTCGAGCATGCGGTCAGGCTCATCAAGAAAATTGACGGCGCAATCGTCGCCACCTGCACTGGCACTTCGACAATCGTCTACATCGTTGTCCCGTGCGAACTCCAACAAGACATCGCCGAATACGAGACGCACGGCGAGAAGTCCCCGGCAATACTTCTCATCGATCACAGCAGGACACGCAGGAACATCCTCGAGTCCCGCGTGAAACGAATACACCGCAACCTCGGACAGAAATCCTTCCCGCGTCCGCCGTTACACGTCGCCACGCTCGAGGACAGTGCACTCCTGACAACTACGCTTGCCGAAGTCTCCAGGAACTACGACATCCGCGTCATCATGGTCCAGGTCGATGACAGTGCTGACAATGATCCTTCGGCAAACGCATCTCCGATTGAGAGTCTCGCTCTCATCACCACATCGACCCACGTTGTCTTCATAAGCGACAGCAAGACTCCATGCATGGCGCACTTCAACCCCGAGTATCACAGTGCGATGTGCCGCCCCATAGAGACCCTCGAACTCGAAAGAATCATCGACACCTACGCGTGAGAAAAGTCAGAAAAACTCCCGGAAAATGTTGGTCCGAAGAACCAGGATGCTGATGAGAGCTGAGATCGAAAGCGAACCCCAGATAATAGAAAAGAGTCCCCGTTCTCCCTTTGACGTCACGTACAAATCCACGCTCCAGTAGATCCATAGGAGCTGTCCGATCAGTGACAACAAGATAAATATCGAACTCAGTGCCTGCATCGACTCGTTGCGGCGGTAGAGCTTCACAACCTGTAGCATTTGCGTCACGACCGACGCGGTGGTGAGGCCGCCCGCGAACAAGGCCACGTATTCTGTCTTGGACGGGCTCGACAGCTTTGCCAAGCGTACGCCTTTCCGGACAACGGCGCCACCCTCGCCGCTCTCGCCGCTCTTGCCCCCCACTTCCTTTCTACGCATACTTTTTCCTATTACGAACTATTTTTTTTCTACGTCTACCGGGGGAGGAAGGAAGTCCAACAGCTTCAGTACCAGCGACTCTGCCATGTTCTTGGCCGTCGTACGACGCGCCACCTCGAGGTCGGCGAGTTCGATTTCGAACTCGAAGGTAGACACATCATCGACACCGGCGCCGTCCGTGGCGCAAGCCACGTGGCTTTGCCACACCCGCGAAAAGTCATAGCGCCAACCGCTCGTCGTTTCGAACGACTTGATGTGTTTCAGTCGAAGAAATTGTCCTGGCTGCAATCCCGGCGCACAGTCGACGGGCATCTCTTCGTTGAGGGAAATGCGGATGGCCGTGGGCACGAGGCAGAAATCCGGGTCTCGTCCCAAATTAATCGTCTCGGACCCGAGCTGTTTCTTTTTGATCACCACAGCGGGATTCTTCGCCGTCGTACTGGAGCGCATGGAATTTCGGAGAAAGACGTCGCGCCTCACGTACCAATCCGTCACTTCCTTCCAGTCGCTGAAAGATTCACACACCTGTAAGCAATCGTTGAAAAACGTTTTGTCCACGGCCGCCGTGAACCTTCCGTCGTCGGACATGCTGCCGAAGCGCGCCTCGAGTTCGACGTTGTCCTTGCCTTGCTGAACGCTCTTCTGTAGGGACGCGCAGATGCCCTCGGCGGAAGCGACGAGGCCTTCAATGTGTTCCGACATCAAAAACACTCTTTCCTTGCTTTGTCCTTTGCTGTTTTCTGCTTTGCCCTTTTGAAGTCATGTCTCCCCACTTCCCCCCCTCCCAAAAAAAGTCACGGCCGTAGTTCGTGGAACACTTTCCACCAGGAAAAAGCCAAAACAAGTGAGAAAGCAAAGGATGTGTGACGTGCTTCTTCTCACAAAGACTGGTCGCATGGAGCAGGCGCTGGGGTTTATTGACGATGGCGAGGGCCTCGGCGAGGGCCTCGGCGAGGGCCTCACGATCGACAAGGAGCTTTACCAGAAACTCCGGTTCACACCTGTGCGACACTTCCAGTTTTCCAGTGTTCGCAAGAGCCAGAAGTTCGACATACTCATCTGCGAGGCGGATGGCGACGGCGGCGCATACGAGGTGTCGTTCTTCAATGAAAAGGACGTGGGGAGGTCGCAGCTGACTCTCACGTGTCGGCTGCCAGCTCTCTTGGTGAGATTTAGTGCCGGCCTTTTCATTCCACTGAAACTGACGGACTTTGAGGTGCAGCGCCATAAGCGTCGCCGGGGTCTCCCATCCGAACAAGGGAGTGGCATCGATGCTCTCATGCAGAAGCGCTGCGACGAGAGCGAGACACTGCAGCAGCAGGAGCATCAGCGGCTGCACGCAGCATCCGAATGTGACGAAGGTGGAGGTTTGACGTGCCTCACGTCACAGGATGCCTTGAGCTGTCGGAACGATGTTGTAGCTTCGCCGCGTTGTGGCTTCGAACCTTCGGAACGCGAGCTTCGCTCACTCGAGAACTACGGAGACGACGACGACGAGGAGTTGCAAAGCAACATTGTGGCTTGTTGGCCACGTCGCGGCGCTTCACACGACAGCGACGATGAGGAGTTGCAAAGCAGCGTTCGGCAGGAACACTACGAGGAAGATGAGGATGAGGATGAGGATGAGGATGATGGCGACGACTACGACTTTGCTGGGGAGGACGCGAGCGTGGACGATCTCAGTGACTATTCCGACTTTTCGGGCGATGGAAACATGGTTTTCGACGAAGACTGAGAGGGGGAAAAAAAAAAGTTTGGCTGACAGCAAAGGTTTGTTGCTCTGATGATCCTGCCCATTACCGCGGCAAGCTTGAGTTTTCTTGGTATCTATCTGGTGATGGAGGCACAGGCGGCGGGGGACGAGAAAGAGGAGCCTCGGCGGGGATGGTGTTTGCATCTGGGTGTGTTGTGTCTTGTCTTGGCGTTGCTTGCAGTTGCTTTCATGGCGTGGGGGTGGTTCATTCGGTCAGCACCGAAAGCGACCTCGAGCAAGCGCGCCTTGGCCTTCAGCGAGATATCGGAAGATGAAGTCGTGTCGGAGCTCGGCGCTTTGCGCCCCTAATGTTCGTTCACACCAGCACACACGAGCACATCGCGCGCGGGACCGGGGATGATGGGACGGGGCTCGAGGAGGTCGGGGACGGGGCAAATAATATCTTCCTCCGGAATCAGCGCCTTCATCTCCGCCGTCCGCTTGTTGGCATTCCGCGGTAGATCCATAAGAGCCGATAGACCTTCGTCGAAATAATCTACAGAATCTAATGATGCCTTTTTGATGTCGAGGTCTTCGACGAGGTACCACTCGCCCGCGGCGAGCACCATGACGTCAAAGTCGGGGTTGAGGGTGTTGAAGGCGTAGATTCGGGCGTCCTCGAAGGTAGCAAAGCTCCCGTACACGATTAAGACGGGTTCTTCGTCGAGCGGGGCAATCACGGAAACGACGATCGCATCGGAGTCGAGATTCTTCATGGGCTGCTTCTCCTGCGGCTCGGCGGGAGCAATGTCTTTGACCTCTGGCATTTCCGGCATTTTTTCTTCTTCGACCGCCACGGTTCCATCCTCCGAGGTCGCAGCAAAGGCCGCCAAAGGATGTTTGGTCTTGTGGACCTCATTGTTCTTGTTGTTTTGCGCCGAGAGGTGTTGGGTGTATGCAACCCGTTTGTTCACACGATCACTCTGCTCGGCGTAGTCCGCCCGGCACGCCTTGATGCGCTCGTCGATTTTTGCCTGGACATCACCGGCCGGCTGCGCTTCGTTGCCGCAGGTGAGGAGCACGGGTTCGTGCAGCGCGACGATGTTCACGTCGAAATCGCGTTGATCGTCGTCGTACTTCTCTTGAGCGTCTGTCACCGAGTCAAAGGTTTCGAGGAGGCGGAAGGCCGCTTTCGGAAAGCTTGGGTTGCGTTCTCTGTGCGCCACGTTCAGGGCGATGAAGTTTTGATTGCGCAGCTTCAAGGGGAATTCCCGCGTGGTCTCGACGGCGCGCTGGCGACTCTTAAAGTCGTCGCTGGAGAGCTTTGAGAATTTTGCGGACTTCATGTCTTTAATCTTCCCTGAGTAGATTTATTTTTGACGTTTCAACGCACGATTGCCAAGAAAATCTTTCGCACAAAAATAAGGCGGTCGCGCAATGGCAAACACGCTCGTGGTAGAGGGCTTGGCAAGAGACATCGATGCCCGCAGCGTCGACACCGTTTTCCGGGTCTTCGGCCCGAGCCGTATCTCCTTCCCGCCGGAGAACAAGGGCTGGGCCCTCGTCGTCTTCGATTCCAGGAACAAGGCCGCTGAAGCGAAGAGCCTCACCTCGATGCGCATGGATCTCGTGCGCCGCAATCTCGGGGCCAAGGCCACAATCACTACGGGCACCAGGAAGGAGCTCCGGAGACTCTCGGGCGGCGGCTACCGGGGGAAGAACTACGTGGGCTACGAACATCTCGGTGGAGGCCTCGGCGGCCCCTGCGTGTACTACGATGTCATCGGCCCGCGAGCCCCGACGCACAAAGAGGCCGACGCAAGCGACATGGGAAAGTACAAGTCCTGCACGGCCACGGCGCCGAACAGCTACGCCGACATAGCGGACGCGCCAAAGTGCGACTTCCATCCCTTCGGCATCCACCATAATCTCCACGAGGGCTCGAGGAAGGAATGCAAAGAATGGTGCGTCGAGCGAGTCGACTGCCCCGACAACGCCAACGAATTCGAGCAAGTGCAGTGCCAGGATGAACTCTGGAAGTGTCTCGACGAGCTGAGGTCGCGAGCCGTCGGCCTTCCCTTTCTCCGGGACCGGAAATAACTCTAGGAGTTTTCGCTAGGAGTTTTCGCTAGGAGTTTTCGCTACTCTTCCTCCTCTTCCACGGCGGGCGGTGGCGTGAGCGCAATGACGCCCTCCTCCGTGCATTCGTTTTGTAGGCAACAGCCCGTGGGCATCGGGACGACCTGGCCATTGCTATTCTTGATCTGGTTGTGGCCCCCGTCGCCGCTCCCGTCGCCAAACATAAAAGTGTCGTATGTCCCGTCGTCTTGCCCCTCGAGGAAGGGCCGGAGGTCGTTGACCCAGCAGGTCCCCGGGAACTTTGAGCCCGACCCCTTTGAGTTCCCCGGGCCCAAGAGAATCCCATCGTTGTCTCGTATGCACCACGTAAGGTCCGGGTCCGCGTTGTCGCCCATGACGAGCTCGAGGGCATCTTCGCAGACAGTGTCCTTATTCACGGCATCGAGTTTGCTACAGAGGCCGACGACGGCGCGATTGGAGAAATCGTCCGCCACGTCGGTCGCCAGGCGGCACACGCCCGTAAAGTTGTCGGCGTCGGGGACGTTTTCCGTGTCGCACATGTACCCCTCGCAGCAGTCGACGTCCGTATTACAGAGGTCGCGCGCGCAGGTCGTACTACACGTCAGCGGGCTCGCGAGGCTGCTCTGCAGAACGCACATGGATCCGGCGACTTGGTACCGGCAGAAGGAGATCGCCGCATCCGAGACGAGCTTTCGTTCTGGGTGGATGGCGTCGCGAACGATGGGAGTGTAGCTCACGGCCGGCGCGCTGTTGGAAAAAGTCGAAGTATCGTTTGTCGTTTTGCTTACATCCTTGTTGAAATCATTGTTGATCATGTAGTAGTAACCAAATCCATCGCTGCCGGAGCCAGTCGCCGTCTGCACCTCGCCGTTTTCGTCCTCGTAGTCGTAGGACGCATTCCTCGTCGGTAGGATCCAGCTCCGCCCCGACCCCATCGCCTCGGAGGGATTGCCGGCGAAGACCGAGCACGCCCCCGCCGCCGCCAGATTCCGCGTCCTATCGATGCTCGTTCCACCCTTCACAGCCAGGGCCGCGGTCGACGCACGAGTGCCCGACACCGGGATCTTGTTCAGCGACGAACACATGCGCCAACTCGGGTCTTCCGACGACGTAAAGCTCGTGGTGTCTAGCCAGACGCTCGAGAAGCGATTGCCGCCGCGGAACTTCTCGACCTGGTCCCCATCGGTCTGGATGCCATAGGGCATGGACACATTGTCGACGCCAATCCAGTTCCCCGGGTGCCAATAAAAAACCGTCGTCGGCGGAAAGCGCGGATCGCGCAGAAAGGCTTGGAGCACCACATCCCTCTTTGCCAAGCCAAACCAGTCCCGATAATTGGAGATCGTCTGCAGTCGAGCCAAAATGGCGTCTTGTGTAAAGATGCCGTGGTTATTGTTGGCCTCGCAGGCCGTGAAGTCGCGGCCGTCCGCATCCGGAACCATGAAGCGCCCCTTTGTCAGAATGATCGTATCGGGGAAACGAACACCGTCGGCGTTCGCAAGCGAGTCGAGAGTCCTTTTGTTGGCGACGCAGACGCCCGCGGGTGGATTCTGTTCCGTCGCAGCCGTTGTCACCGCATTCTCCGCCGACGTTGGGAGGAAATCGGGAATGCCAATCACATACGCAACCTCTGTCGCACAATCCGTCAAGCACCGCACGTTTGTCACCGCACACGTCTTGACGACCGAGGACCGATTCGGTGCGATCTCCTTCCGCTTTGTGTGCAGCGTGAAGTAGGCGGTCTGCGTGTCAAAGTCCCACTCGCTATCCGACGAGAAGGTCAGGAGCGGACAGTTGGCGTCGCCCGTGCAGCCGGCGTCGTCGAAATTTGAACGCTCCCAGCCGTAGAACTGGTAGGGAACAAAACTTCCCGATTTCAAGGAATTTTTGTATGTCGAGCAGCTACCGGGCCACACGTTCGTACCCTGCTCCGCCGAATTGTCGAGACAACAGTATGTACGGAAATCATTGCCGACCAACGACTTATTCGGACACGACTGGCTACCGAACTTCCCCGTGCCGCAGGTATTGGGAAAGCTTCCGCCGTCTTCTGCGCCCAGGCAGGAACAGTTCTTCAAGTACACGTCGTGGGTCTCGTCGTCCTCGAAGAGCGTCGTCGTCGAACTCGCGGCATTGAACTCGCCGAGGAGCACGCACGTCCGCTGCGACGCATTGTATTTGACACCGGTGCAAAATTTGCTAGAGTCGCAGCCAAAGGCCGTGCCCAGTGTCCCCGGATTGATGCCCCCGCCGCCCATCATGCACTTCTTCTGAATCTCACTCGGGTCCACGTCGATGATGTATTGCGTTCCCCCTGAAGCGCGGAGGGGTCGGGCAATGATGTTCTTACCTACAAAGTGATTGTAGCCAGGAATGTCGTGGCATTCCGTGCACACCCCGTCGCCGTTTGCGAAGAGTCTGTTGCGTACCTGAGGCACGGCTGTGATCACGATTGCGACGACAAAGGCCACAACGATCGACACCAAGACAGCGATGACAATCAACTCGACCTTCATTTTTCACTTTGTTACACTACTGGACACAAAAAAAAAAAGAGAAAAAGAAGAAGGTCTCTAGTTGCTGCCATCGCTGCCATCGCTGCCAGCGCTGCCGTCGCTGCCGTCGCTGCCGTCGCTGCCATCGCTGCCGTCAGAGTCGTCAGAGTCGTCAGAGCTCTTCTTCTTTTTCTTCCGCAGCAAAACCATCACCACGACGATGGCCGCAATGACGACCAAGAGCGCAATAGCAATGAGGATCCAAAGCAAGGTATTCATGTTTGTAACATGCGATTATTTTTTTTTTGCAGGGGGGAGGCGCGTCGTCGTTCCAACAAGAAAAGCAAATCACACTTCCGGAGCAACAACACAGAGCCTTGCTACGATGGAGTGCTGTTTCTCAAAGACCAAGAAAGCCGTCTACTGGCGGGACCTCCAAACGCTAAGAACGTCCTGGCAGCGACCAGTGTCGGCGGAGATCGACCCCGGTGACTCCTACAATCCCAAAAAGATGAAAGAGAAGTCCGACGTGACTCGGGAGATTACACAATGGCGCGAGTCCTGCAACGATCTGAAGAGAGAGCTGTACGAGAGAAGGCTACCCGATTCCGGCGACGCCGTACACCTTGACATCGCCTGTGGTCGCGGCGGCGATGTGCACAAGTGGAAACACCGGCGCGTTGCACTCCTTGTGGGCATGGAGAAGAGTGCGAGCGCTCTCGAGGAAGCCACACGCCGCGCCGCCGCCGCCGGTGTGAACGCCAGATTCTACCTCTGCGACGTGACCAAGGCTCTTCCGCCGCAGCTTCAGGTGGAGCTGCAGAAGTACGTCTTCTCTTCCGTGAGCTGCATGTTTGCCCTGCACTACTTTCTCGAGTCGCCCCAAACCTTTCAGAATTTCGAGGCCTTGTTGTCGTCGTTGCGTCTACGGGATAAAGCTCCATTCTTTGGGACGACCGTGCACTACAAACAACTCACGCGCCTCTTTCTCCACAACGCAGAGGTGGCATGCGCTGAACCCCTCCCCGGATGTCGCATCACGCGGCCGACGAACGGCGCGTCGGAAGTCTCGGAAGTCTCGGAAGTCTCGGAAGTCTCGGCCCTCTCGGCCCGAAGCCCCACGGACTTCACTGGCTGGGCCTACGACTTTAGCCTCGACGGTTCGCTCGAGGCCATACGGGAGTACCTCGTCTTCTTCCCGACTGTCGAAGAGCGCTTCCGGAAAATAGGGTTCCACGCCGCAAAAATCCTCCACCAAACGGCCGCGGCGTCATGTGGCTTATATCTGTCCTTCGAGTTCGTCTTCGACGATGGCCGCCGGCAGACCATTCCCCAGCTGCTGCGTTCAACGCAGGGGGAAAACTTTCGGGCCTCTACAACAAAGGAAAACCACCCGACGAAGCGAGGGAAATGGCGGCGGTGACCACGGAGACCTCGGAAGTCATCATCCTGGAGGAAACAACAACGTCCGACTTCTCCATCGCCGAGGCCCTCGCCGCATACATGTGGGCCCACCATAGCGACCCCAACTGTACACAGCTTACAAAATCAGCCACAACCATCGAATTCAAGATCGACGAGCCCCTTCCGGACATGGTGCATTCCATCTTTGGTGCCACCATCTCGATGCACGAGACGGCCCAAATCCTCAGCGACGGGAACTTCGAATCCGAATGCGTTGGCACATTACCGCAGGCAATCGTCCGTGCACAAATGACGTTTACGTCCTCTGGAAACAACACGAGCATACGGACCCTGGTGGCCCTCACGTGGAAGACCGAGGTCACGGACTTTGTCAAGCGGGGCGTCTCGGCGTTCATCGCCGGCAAGACCCAAAAGTACCGCGACGACCTCGCGACAAACCTGAAGATCTACAAATCGAAACAACAAAAGTAAGAAATTCGTAGGAAAACTAGTCCCAAAAGGAACATCTCTCCGTCCCCTCCCCCCTGCACACAAAAAAACCCCGAGGCATTGGCTTTTGCACTAGGCTTGACGGCAAAACCACGCACTCGAGGACAAAAAACCATAAGTAAAAAATAAGAAAGTTTCTATTTTTTTCCCTTCTACCGTATTGGAGGACATTCGTCCGCGAGGCTTCTCATGTTGTGCAAGACCCGCCGGATCATCTTTTGGCACTCGCGAGCCCTCTGGTCGGCATTATCGTTGGACATCGCCGCTGGGACGAAGACGATTCCAAAGAGCGTGTACACATCCAACATCATCGCAGGTGAAGAAGCATTGTCTTCATGCATTCGAACTGTGGTGCAGAACTCGAACTGCACGACCTCCGTCATCAGATTATGGTCTGGCTCCGGCAATCCGTCGCTTGCCCCTTGAATTGTAGGCAACAAGAAGTAGTCAAAGAGATTCTTGTTCCGCCGCATGACCCGTCTCACACGGATGTTCGAAGGTTGCACATAATGAGCAAATGCTCGCATCATCGTTTCTCGGGGAAAATGATGAGGAGCGTTCGTGGACCAGAACGAGCTCAATTTCTCCGCGAGCCTAAAGGGGATGCCACCGCCTAACCCAAAGATCATGCGGTCTGTTCTATTCTGGACATTTACATCCTTCATCGCCGCAATATGTTCAACGAGTTCACTATTGCCTTGTTCCCTCAATGTACAACACAAGTTTCGGCCGCCGTCGGGCCCGCAACGGAGTCTTCGATGAATGGACCCCCGCTCGCCGTAGACGCAGTCGTCTTGGGAGCAGCCGAATTCTCGGATGTTGTTCAGCGCGTCTCGGGGAATCAAAGTATAAAGAGGATGATCGGGCACCAGTGCAGCAGGCGGCGGCGCCGGCGAAGGCGAAGCGGGTGGCGGGGGCACGGCCACGGGCGCACCCCGGAAGAGGGTCAGCGCTGCTTGCTCTAGTTGACGGTACAACCAAAGGAACATGGGACTTTGGAGGAATCGAACATGGACGTTGAACGACGGGGACAGTCGCGCCTGGCGGCCAAACACCTGATGGAACCGCCTCGTGCCACGCATAATGGGCCCGAGGCGTATTCTGCAGACCGCAAAGTAGCGCGTTGTATCATTTGGCCGCCGAATGTCTATTTCAAGGCAAGCATCGTCCACCCATCGCAGCTTCAAGGTCTTCCGCGCCTCGGCGCAGATAGCTGGCGAGGCTGACGAGACGATGGACCTCAGCGTTTGCCCATCCACGATGACTTCGTAGCTGTTCTCATCGCTCCGTTGGATGTCTCTTGCTGGAACTGGATCTCTATCGATGTAGCTTTGGAAGCGCCCGTTGTCTGTCGTCGAAACGAGATACCTCATGAAGTTCTGCGCGAGGAACTTGACTCTGTCCTCAAAGTCATCGACGCGGCCGGGTATTGTTTCCATCTTGTTCTAGTTCTTTGAAAGAGGCGGGGGATTATTTTCTTGAGGCTAGAGTAACACCAAACCCCAAAATAAAACCTCACAAAATGCCTTCACGACGCCGATCCGCTCGGCGATCGAATCGTCGGTCACGGTCACGCAGCAGCAGTCGCCGCCGTCTCTCCGGCGGAAGCGTGAAAACGGTCAGAACAACCGTGTCCTTTCGCGGTGCGGACGGGCGAAAGGTGAGCTTCAAGGCGCACCGCAAAGCACCCGCCAAGACCGAAGCCGAGGTGCGGCGGCGCACGCGGAATCTCCACCCCGCGCTGCAGCTCAATTCCGTAAATTTATGGCGCAAGGCGCACGGCATGAACAAGCTGGCGCGGCTCTGAGAAAAAACCCCGAGAGAGCGTTGAAACCATCGATGTTTTTTTGGCGCCACTCTTTCAAGAAAAGAATGACCCAACTCGCCCCCATCACCGCCGACAGCATCACAACGCTGGTCTTTGGATCTGGAGGGCTTCGCGGTGCACCCATGATCGCCGCAGCCCTCTGGCGACTCGACCAGCGGCTCCCGGACATGGACTTTACAAGCAAGCGCCGCTCGATCCGGGAAATCCGAGCGACGTCCATCGGCTGCCTCGCCGCGATATACATCGCCTGTCGCGTTCCCCCAGAGAGCTTTCTACGCGACGTCCTCACGATCGACTACGCACCCCTCGTTGATTTCTCCATTATGGACCTCACGACTGACTTTGGCTTAAACAATGGCGAGAAGGTGAGGCTCTATCTAGACAACTTAATTCACAGCAAAACGTCACTTCAACAAGCTACTTTCGAGGAGCTACAAAAGTGGTCGGGCATCGACCTCAAGTTCGTCGCCGTCGACTTGAATCACTGCTCTAGCGAGGAATTCATAATGAGTTCAACCACAACGCCAACCATGTCGGTGGCAAAGGCAGCCCTCGCGTCCATGGGAATTCCCGTCTTCTTTGCGCCGGTCAAATACGACGCACATCTCCTCGTCGACGGGGCGCTCGTCAATGGCTTCCCCGTGCGGGGGCTCGCTGGAAAAGCCTGCGATCCCGCGACGACCTTGGGCTTCTCTATATCCGGTCAGTGGTTCACGCCGTCGTCGTCCGTGAAGGCTCCTTTTTGGGGCTACCTCGAGAAGTTGCTGACCGTCATTCTAAAATTACAAGACAAGCATCGCAAAGACAACTGCGTGCACGTCATCACTCTGCACGCGCCGCCAGGAATCAGCGCATTGACCTGGGACATCTCACACGAGCAACGCCGCGTGCTCATGCAAGACAGTTTTGAAAAAGTTGATGACTTTATCAAGGCCGGTTTCATCTACAACAAGCGACCTAAAACTGACTCTGCGACGCAAACTGGTCCGTCGCCGTAATAGCCTTGAACACCTCTGCGCCCGTGAGGCCTTCGACGAGGTTTTGCACGGTCCGGCAGACGACGAACTTTGAGTTGGCCTGCTCCTTGTCGTGCCGGGCTGCCTTTGGCGTCAGAACTAAATGCTCGAAGGGCTCCGCCACATCGCTTCGCGTCGTGATGCAGCACTCATAAATGCCTTCGTCTCCGAAATCAGCAACGCTCCAAAATACGCCGCGGATTGCTTCCTCAACGAGCTCATTCCCCGGCGCGCCGCACTGCAGAAGAGCCTCCTTCGGCCGCCAGAGGAGGTCGATGGTGTTCTGCGAGGGCGCCTTCAACTTGAAGTAGCGCACGAGGCGGCCAAGACCCACCGAATCATTCTCCGGCGCGAGAACGATACCGTCGACGTCCGTGGGACAATTTTTGTCAAAGTTCTCAAAGAGTTTCTCCGCCTCTGTCGCTGGGACAAAGACCTTCACTCGTATGCTGCTGCTCCCGATCCTCTCCACGACCTTTTGCGCGAGCTCCAGGCGTTTTGACAAAGACTGAGTCAAGCAGGACTCCCCATCGACGGCGACGAGGTCGAAGACAACGAAATCTCCATTCTCCATGATCTCGCCGTCGAGCAATGTTCCTTGAAACATCGGATCGTCGTCGTCTTCCGAAGAAACTTGCAAGCCCGGCGGCGCCGCCGAAACACGGCCGTTCCGAGCGATGTAAACTGCATAGCGATCACCGCTGCCGGGGACAAAACCAAAGAGGAGAATCGACCGTACACCGTCGCTCTTGAAGGACACGAGGTACGGCATCCGCGAGAGCAGCTCGAGGTCGCACCGCATGATGGATGACGGCGTCGGGAGCGGCAGGATGACGTGCCGAGAATCGGTGGGCAGCATCCAGAGCTGCCGGGCGAAGAGCCGGCTGTCGCGAATTACGGAGTCGCAAAGCAACGTTGTGGCTTCGCCACGTCGTGGCGCAGCGTCGTTCTCGCGACGATGATTTTGTTGTGAGGTCATGCTTTTCCCTCTGCTTTTCTCTGGTAGCTTGTTACACGTTTACGCTTTGGGCGTCGGTCTTGTCGTTGCGCCTTTTTTTTGGGGTGCTGTGGCAATGAAACAACAAACTATGGACTGCGTTAGAGCTGGAGACAGCCACGCCGCGACGAATCGCATTCCCCAGTCGCACCGACGAGGGAAAATAGTTGCTCTTCGAGCATGATTCTTTGGAGGCTTCTGCGGTGGGCGTCACCGCAATAATAGATGACGAAAGGGGACCTTTCGTGGAGGAGTCTCTCATATGTGAGCTCCTCCATATATAACACGCACAACTCCATTGTGTCGTAGAGCAAATTGGATATCTGGTCCCACCAATTTCGACTGTGCAAAACACGAATGAGCGGCATGGCGGGGCTGCCCTGTTCATCAAAGATGAGCTGAGTGTAGTTGTCAAAACGTGAGAGTTTCACACTCAGTTTTTCAAGCTCCGCTTCGACGCGGCTCGGATTCCTCAGGCGCCTCGTGACTCGAGTGCCAAAGTTCTGAATGGCCCTTTCCATGAGGTCCAGTCCGATGGCACACTCGTCAAAGATTTTGTTCAAGACATCACGCATGACACTTGTTTTGTTCGACACAAAGGCGTGAATATGCAAGAGCTCGTCTACGATTTCCTTGTAGTGCGACATCATGTCCGCATAGCTGTTGAGAGGATTGATGAGTCGGCCGCTGACAATCTCACGCATGTCGATTTGGAGCATCCGGCCGCGGTATTTTCTGTTTTGACGCATTTCTCGAAGACATAGGATCTCGTGTTTTTGCATTTCCTGCACTTCTCCTTCCGATATCCTCTCCATGAGATTCCTGATGCTCTTGAAGGAATGTGTGAGCAATTTGACGCTCTCTTTCTTCTCGAATGTCTTTGCCTCGAGCTGGGTGATCACTTTGCGCTTGGCGACTGTCGGGTCAATTATGTCTTCCTCGATGTAGATTTTGAGGTCTTGGAACTTGTCCAGCGCTTCCTTTGCGATTTTGACAAAGCGAACAACATCTTTGCTTTTGCTGCAGTTGTCTACGTGAAACTCACCAAAGATGACGACGAGCTGCGTGTCGTTGGCGCGCGGTCGCTTGAAGACTCGCATGGAGCATGGGCCGTCGACGAGCTTGCCCTTGAGGGACTCGAGGAAATTCATTATCTGATTCTTCGTTTCTTTCTCACTACATAAAAAAAACCAAATCCCCTATGTTGCTTGACTCAGCTCAAGGACGATACCACTGACGAACACCCCGATGGCCCACGAGATAACGGACTTTGTTGTCGCCAAGATTATGTGCGACGACAAGCTCTCAGTGGCATCAAAAACTGGGATCGCGAAAGCAAGGCCGATGAGCAGGCCCGTGACGCAGATTATTGCCGAACGAGAGCTCCGTCGCTGGCCTTTCGGGATAATATTCGTGAGCAAGACCCCGAACGCGAACACCGTAGAGACAACCGAGAGGAAAGTCGATCGGATTTCAGTTGATTTATTTGATGAAAAGTTTGCCGCCGGCGAGCTCGAGAGCAAGAAGGCGTCTAGAACAAATAAGCCCATTACCCACGACGACGCCAGCCACAAGAGTCGTGAACGTGCAACTATACCTTGACGAAACTCACTGTTCAGAACGAGTACGAAAACTGTCGGCCACAGCAGCGCACCACAACCACAAATCATCAGATTGACGGTCTTCACGCGCGAGGGTGTATCCGTAATCGGGATGCGCTGGAGCTCCTTGTAAAGCGCCGCGATGACGTAGACCGTCCCGGAGATCGAAGCACACGTGACAAGGGTCTCCATCAACTTGTCGTCTTGTTTCAAAGAAAAAATATTATGTTTCATCAAGAAAAGCTGAAAATGCTTCGGTTTCTGTGGGTGGTTTTCATGTTTGCCTTGGCAGCGCTTTGCGTTCGCTTTGTCTTCAACGGCGTCCATAAAGTCGCGGACACGCGCCGGAAGCGCTCGGCGCTGGCGATGCTTCTGCACGACGGCGGGACAACGGACATCAGTCAGCTGAACGCAAACATTGTGACGTATTTGACGATCGCCGACGGCGCTGTGGCCGAGGAGAAGCGCCTCGTCGAAGTCAAGCCCAGCTGGCTGCCGGCGCTGCAGGGCAAGGCTCTGGCAAAGATCGGCAAGCCGACGCTGAAGGCCATCGAGGACTTACCGGACACGACCCACGGCCTCATCACAATTATGGGCTACAAATATCTCGTCATGCTGAACGAGAGCGCCTCGGCCGCGGCGCTCGTCGATTTTTGAAAAAAAAACCCTCCGTATAAGAAAAAGTAGCAACTACATGATTGTGGTTCCGCCGCAGGAAAAAAGGTCGTATCCGAAACTACCGTGTTCGATCGTGCTCCAGTTCCAAGACGTCAAAGCGCTCACCATCCACGACGCAAATTTCATTGGAGTTTTCATTGATGCTGCTTTCGAAAGCCCCCAGAGCAACGTCCTCGACGAAGACATCTTCCGAGGCCTCGCTGGAGGGATTTTGCCAACGTTGTTCCACCACCGCTGCGGCTATTACTGCGACGACCTACGTGTGTTGCAAGCACTGCCTCCATACCACGAGCGAAACGTGGACTGCATCTACATCCTCAACACCTGGCACGGCGTTCTCGAGCTGCAACGAAAAGAAGGTACTTCGCCTTGGCACTTGCGGGACAAAATTGTCATCGGGCCCGCGGTCGACGCATCCCCTCACAACGTGTTGCAGAAAAAAATTATGTCTGTCCACATTATCTACGACACCAAGTTCTTTGAGGGTATCATAAAGACTTTTGAAAAATCGCCTGCCCCTGTTCCTCTTGACTGCGGCCACTGTCTCTTTGCTCTTGATGTGTTTGCATTCCCGATACTCCGAAAGTATCTATTAACAAAGCCGTCAATACGCCACGGCAATCCGCTTTTCGAAAAGCATCTCGTTCCCATCTTACAACATTTCATATTTATTGAAAGGAACATTTCCCGCTATGATGCAAACTTCCTCTATGGCGGCGGAGGCGACGCCGACGATCACGCGAATCGCTACATCACCATCGAGTATGGCCTGAGGTTCTGTAGGTGGAGCCAGAATTCATTGCTCTCTAGTTTTTATGCACAGTCGCTTCGGACCATCTACGGTATGGATGGGAGCGTCTACAAAAATGCGGGTGTGAGCGTTGCTAATGATGAGTTACAACTTTCACTTCCATCACTGACTGCGATGACGTCGCATCAACGACGCAACATAGGATCACCACTTTACACAAAGAGAGGCATATCGTCCTTACCGCTCGGGGGCACCACATCCATTACATGGTGGCCTACACACCTTACATATTTCAATATTATAGATTCCTTTAGCGGCAAAGGTGCACAGCAGTTTGTTAACGCTGCATATATCACCGGCCACCGTGTATCCATCCGAACAGATGAGAAAGGAGACCTGGCTCTTTCTGTCACACCACTCAATGTCTCCGAAGACACTTTGTTAATGATTGCGCCAGATGTAGAACTCTTAAGTGAGAATCAGGCCTACAGTGATGTACTCTCTTACGCAGTTCTGAAAGAAATTTTCGCCCAGCCCGCTTTCAAGCGGCTGCGGCTGCGACCACTTGTTCGTCGTACTTTATGGAATGCCGAAAAACGCGCTTACCATACATCATTGGAGAGGTATCTCCTTGACATGATTCAAAACCTAGCTGCCGTTCGTGCAGTGTTGTCCTTTGAAAATATTCTTGCAGTGAGGACCCAAAATCTACAAAATCCCAAAGTACTACTACGCGGTGGGGGCGTGGACGACGAAGACGAATGGAAATTCGTCTACAAGTACGGCGACGTAGATGCACCCCAGCGCAAAAAAAGAATTTACGGGCTTTTCTTTATTGGCATGTTCATGCTTGAAAAAGTTGCAATGCTACCAGTAGCACCCCCTGCTGATCCTGCTGCTCCTGCTGATGACCCAGCTGCTGATCCTGCTGCTCCTGCTGATGACCCAGCTGACATTCATATCTATGAGGAGGAACTGGTGACGCGCCCAAACCAGTTTCTTGATCACCCAAATCCACTAATGGTTGAGGCGTGGATTAGAGAACAGTCCCCCGAGGCTGGGGAGAGCGTATTCCGTGCTGTAACGGACCACGACTTGAGGAGGTTTGACTTCGCCGACTTCGTCCAGCAACCAGACTTGAGGAGCTCTGACTTTGCCGACGTCCACCAACCATGGGGGTACCGTGGCAACGGAGTTTTTGAGGAAATCCGCAAAAATGTTTCAAAAGACGATAACCCAGTTGGTGCGGCCTTCTTGGAAGCACTTGTTCCAAACACAACCATGACACACCAACACCGCGGCGAACACCAACGCGAGGCCGAAGATACCAGCTTATATGGCTATATTGCATATGCGATATCATATTCATATGATTCAGTAACGCCTACTTCATGGAAAGCATGGTGGGAGCAGGCGCAAGAAAAGGCAACGGATGACACCATACCAGAGTCGCTACCAGTTGCGGATTCACCAGCCCAATGGTCTTTGTCAAGGATTTCAATAGAAAATGTATGGAACTACTTGTTTGGAGTGACTACACCTATACTCCCTGAAATGAATAGTTTGTTCCTTCGGAGGATCTTCAAGAACACGAAGAACTTTCAGAAGACATTGAGGGAGATAGGGGAGGCCTTCTCCATTCGAGACGACGCATACGCCAAGACCAACAAGGTAAAAATTGGCAAAGACAAAGGCAACGGCAAAGGCAAAGACAAAGGCAAAGGCAACGGCAAAGGCGAAGACAAAGGCAAAGGCGAAGGCAAAGGCAAAGGCGAAGACACAGGCAACAGCAAAGGCAAAGGCAAAGGCGAAGACAACAGCAAAGGCAAAGGCAAAGGCGAAGACATCGACAAAGGCGAGGTCGACGAGGATTACCTCAGAGACTTCGGCAACGAGGACAGCAAGGAGGAACAAAAGGATGAGAACGGCACGGAGGAACAAAAGGATGAGAACGGGGACGGCAACGAGGACGACACGGAGAAACCAACGGAGAAACCAACGGAGGAAAATAACAGGGATAATGCGG
>Ga0307981_1000853_pt1 | contig 29300 bp, 22 predicted proteins | sample OrgLakmetagen987_FD_201849 | JGI IMG/M metagenome (GOLD analysis project Ga0307981, IMG submission 201849) | Saline water microbial communities from Organic Lake, Antarctica - #987 | ecosystem: Environmental > Aquatic > Non-marine Saline and Alkaline > Saline | place: Antarctica: Organic Lake... | reverse complement strand
CTGTTCATTCTCTTCCTTATCCAACAACTTAACCATGTCCGACGATGAAGATTTCGTTTTCTCGGTCTCCAATTCCGGCGCCTCCGCTGTGATTCCCATGGAAGCTGGGCAGATCAAGAAGGGAGGGTAAGTTTCCGGATTTCGTATTGGCGCCAAACGTGTTGCTTGCCAAATGGTATCCCTTGCTTCGGAGGCGGAAAACTAGTCGTCGGATAGAACCATTGGAATGAACAAAGAGTTCAAACGCCGCATTCGATACCTTCACGAGTAAGCGCACACCCTGACTCACACGCCGTCCCATTCATCTATTTTATTTCTCACAGATACATGATGATCAAGGGAAAGCCTTGCAAGGTTCTCCAAATTTCCGTCTCCAAGACTGGAAAGCACGGACACGCCAAGTGTAACTTTCTCGCCACCGATATCTTTACCGGAAAGAAGCTCGAAGATATGATTCCCTCCTCGCACGGAACTACTGTTCCCATTGTCAACAAGGCGGACTGGGAGATCATCGATATTGAGGGAGATGAACTCACCCTTATGGACGAAGGTGGTATCCAGAAGACGGACATGAACCTTCCCACTTATCCTGATGGGCTTGCTGAGGAGATCCGCGAGGCCTGGAGTGGTGGCGAGAACAGTGTCATGGTTTCTATCCAGTCTGCTGTTGGCATTCAGCAAATCATTAGTTTCAAGAAGGAGAGTCCCTAAATTTAATGCTGTTTCTGTAGAGAATGAATCGATCACGTACCGGTAGTATCGACTGACTAGCGATGAATTGTTGAGAATCAGAAACGGAAATAGAATGGTTGGATAACACCATCGCACCCTCTAGAACCTCTGTATATGCGTGCAGGACTTTAACATGTAGTTACAACTTCAATTGGTGATGATTTAGCAGTTACTGTGGAGAGACGCGTTAGACGGGTGGCTATTGTACCTGAGACGACCGAATGATTGTTGTACCATATCGTTTTCGCTGAACCGAGATACGATACAATTACTCCTTGCCTTCTTTATCCTCGATGGTAGATCCATACAGGTGAAGCTTTTCGTATTCGTCGGTTTGCGTGTACTTCTCGGCTGCTTCATGATGCTTTCGTTCGCGCTCCTCTGCATCTTTTGCAAGGAGAGCATCAAAGGCTTCCTTTTCGTCGTCGACCATAATGTATGGTGAATACTCGCTACCAGGAAAGGATCCAGACTCGACATCATTTTTAAAGTCTCGCAGTCCCTCCTGAATAGTATGGCCAATCTGAGCGTATCGCTTGCAGAACTTGGGCACAAACTGTTCATGATGCGGATGACTGAGCATGCCCAACATATCATGAAACACGAGTACCTGACCCGAAGTTTCACCTCCAGCCCCAATGCCAATTGTTGGAATCTCCAAGGTTTCGGTGATAGCTTTGGCAACGTTGGCTGGAACGCACTCTAGAACAATCGAAAACGCCCCGGCATCCTGCAACCGCAGCGCTTCATCCAAGAGAGCACGAGCACGAACGGCTGTTCGCCCTTGAGCTCGGAAGCCACCAATAATGCTAATAGCTTGTGGAGTTAATCCTACATGCCCCATGACTGCTACTCCACCGTCGACAATTTTTCGCGCTGTCCGTGCTCTGGCGAGACTGCCGCCCTGCGACAAGAAGAAAAAGAACAACAGGAATAATGAGCGACGCCGAATCTTGGCAAATCGAAATCAGATACATGTGACATCTACCGGTAGACTCAACTCACTTCCAACTTGACAGCGTCCATTCCAGCCTCTTGGACAAAGCGATAGGCGTTCCGAAGGGCAATATCTGTATCCTCGTACTCGTACGTCCCAAAAGGCATGTCGCCAACCAGAAGAGGCATATCCTTGCACTTGGCCAGATCGACACCTCGCTTGACGGCGCCACAGTGATGTAGCATCATATCCATCGTCATGGGCTGTGTCGTTTCGTATCCCAACTCGACCATGGCGACTGAATCTCCCACGAGGATAATGTCAATTCCAGCGCGAGCAACGTGACAGGCCGAAGGATAGTCGTAGGCTGTCACCATGGAAATCTTGTGACCACGGCGTTTCTTGGAAGTGAGTGACAAAGCGGAAACATTGGCCATTTGCCGTCGCTGCGGATGTTGCTGCTGGCTTGGAGCGGGTCGTTGCAGCCACGAAGTTACGCTGTCACTGTTCTTGTTCTTTAGCAAGCTGCCGCCGTATCTTTCCCGAGCCAGAGCAGCGGTGCTGGAACGGCAAAGCGTACATGCAAGCCTCATTGTCAAGGAAGTATCAAAAGTAACGAATGAATCGTTTTTCTGCGCAGCTAGGAAACAAAGTGTTGTCCGAGTGGTGCTACCATTGTCGAAGTGACACCAAAATTCAATAGATCGTTTTGGTCTGTACGTCTTGCCTCTTTTTTTACGTTCTTCGTCTAAAATCCCCTTGCTAAAATTCAGAGATCCCAGGTCATCATTCTAAACAGGCCAACATGAAACAGACACAAACTTGGAGCTTACGATACCAAGAGAATAGAGTACATACATACGATGTAAAAGATATGAGAAAAAGGCGTCTGTTCCCACTACTGCCAGACAATTAGTTTTTGCAGTCCTAGTTTTTATTTTTAATATCGCGCGTGTTTTGTGTGTGAAAAGAGGGGTTGGTTGACCCTTACCCACCAATTCCTATATCCATCCATCCATTGAAATACCATATAAAACTTAGACGCAAGTCGCAAGTCTCCAGTACTGCTCCCGTGAAGTGACACAGCTGACGAAAATCGCGAGTTCACGCGACGAGACTAAACACTAGCGGTATTTTTACAGCATACGACCTAGCTAGCTTTGGTCTGTGAGACGTGCGGCATGCTCAGTTTTGCAAAGGGCGTCATACACCACACACGTGTTGGCGGGAGATCTTGTCTACGGAGGAATCAGTATGGTTTCTACTGCGTTTTTCGAAAGGCTTCGTCGGTCAACACCACCACCACGACTCCCTCCAACTCCAACCACGCAAAAGTCGAAAACCTCTTTCTCCGCATAATCTGTTCCAAGAACAAGACAATCGTATTTTAAAGCAAACAAACCAAAGTAACCATGAGCGGTACGTCCAAGACAAAGCGTTGTGTGGATTGTGTGGCATTATGTATGAACGAGAAGAAAAGGCGATCCTTGGCGCATCAAAAGCACGGCGTTGGTTGGAGCAAAAGGCGTTGACGAATGAAGGAAAGCGTCTCCACGATCGCCAACCGCTTACGCACGTCTGATCTTGTCGAATCTTGTACATCTTACTCACCCACCATGTTCTCCCTCTCTCTTTTGCCCACAGCCGTAACTGGAGAATCCGTCGGAATCGACCTGGGAACCACCTATTCCTGCGTTGGAGTGTGGCAGAACGACCGTGTCGAAATCATTGCGAACGACCAGGGTAACCGTACTACCCCGTCCTATGTGGCCTTTACCGAGACCGAGCGCTTGATTGGTGATGCCGCCAAGTCGCAGGCTGCTATGAACGCCCACAACACCGTCTTTGATGCCAAGCGTCTTATTGGACGCAAGTTCACTGATGCTGGTGTCCAGTCGGACATGAAGCATTGGCCTTTCAAGGTTGTTTCGGGACCGGGTGGAACCCCCATTATCGAAGTCGAGTACAAGGGAGAGACCAAGCAGTTCAAGGCTGAGGAAATCTCTTCCATGGTCCTCCAAAAGATGAAGGAAGTCGCCGAGGCTTACCTAGGAAAGGAAGTCAAGAACGCTGTCGTCACTGTACCTGCTTACTTTAACGACAGTCAGCGCCAAGCTACCAAGGACGCCGGTTCCATCTCGGGATTGAACGTTCTTCGTATTATCAACGAGCCCACCGCTGCTGCTATCGCCTACGGCCTCGACAAGAAGGGAGAAGAGAAGAATGTTCTCATTTTCGATCTTGGTGGAGGTACCTTTGATGTTTCTCTTCTCACCATCGAGGAGGGAATCTTTGAAGTGAAGGCCACTGCTGGCGACACCCATTTGGGTGGAGAAGATTTCGACAACCGCATGGTTGACTATTTCCTCCAGGAGTTCAAGCGTAAGCACCGCAAGGACATGTCGGAGAACCAGCGTGCTCTGCGTCGTCTCCGTACCGCTTGCGAACGCGCCAAGCGTACTCTTTCGTCCTCCACTCAGGCGCACATTGAGATTGATTCTCTTTTTGACGGAATCGATTTCAACTCTACCATCACCCGTGCTCGTTTCGAAGATCTCTGTATGGACTACTTCAAGAAGTGCATTGACCCCGTCGAGAAGGTCATGCGTGATGCCAAGATTCCCAAGAACCAAGTCCACGAGCTTGTTCTCGTCGGAGGTTCCACCCGTATCCCGAAGGTCCAGACCATGCTTTCCGAACTATTCAACGGAAAAGAGCCCTGCAAGTCGATCAACCCCGATGAGGCTGTTGCTTTCGGTGCCACTGTCCAGGCTGCCATTCTTTCTGGTGCTGACAAGTCTGAGAAGCTTTCCGAGCTTCTCCTTTTGGATGTCACTCCGTTGTCTCTCGGTTTGGAGACTGCTGGTGGTGTCATGACCACGCTCATCAAGCGTAACACCACTGTCCCTGCCAAGAAGACCCAGACTTTCTCCACCTACGCTGATAACCAGCCCGGTGTGTTGATCCAGGTCTTTGAGGGAGAGCGCTCCATGACCAAGGACAACAACATGCTCGGAAAGTTCAACCTTGACGGCATCCCACCCATGCCCCGTGGACAACCCCAAATTGATGTTACTTTTGACATTGATGCCAACGGTATTCTCAACGTGTCTGCGATCGAGAAGTCGACTGGTAAGGAGCAGAAGATTACCATTACTAACGACAAGGGCCGTCTCTCGCAGGACGAGATTGAGCGCATGGTTGCCGAAGCCGAGACATACAAGGCCGAGGATGATGCCAACAAGAACCGTGTTGAGGCCAAGAATGGCTTGGAGAACTACTGCTACAGTCTCAAGTCTTCCATCAGCTCGGAGGAGGTCAAGGACAAGATCCCCGCTGACGATAAGACGGCTCTCGAGGCTGCCATTGAAGACGCTATCAAGTGGCTCGATGCCAACCCGACCGCTGAAAAGGAGGAGTACGAAGAGAAGCAGAAGGCCCTGGAAGGCATTGCTACTCCCATTCTCCAAGCCATGGGCGGTGGAGCCGGAGGTATGCCTGGAGCCGGTGGCATGCCGGATATGGGCGGTATGCCGGACATGGGAGGAGGTGCTCCCCCGGCTGGTGACCCCGCCAGTGGACCTACCATCGAGGAGATCGATTAAGTTCTTAGGGATTATAATCTTTTCTGAACCATTAACGTCCTGAATAGTCGTCAACATCTTTCTACGCGTGCAGGGAGTGATCCGTAGTGATCGAATGGCACGCTAGTCTATTCCCAGAGTGAACTAAACGTGGGAGTCCAGTATACGGTACCAGTAGGTGTACCGTATGACTTCTGCCTAGTACATCAGAAAAAGACTCAGGCCACTCAGCCGGAAAGAGAGAAGTACGAGGCTACAGGCTACAGGCCGACTAGTAGAGCAGAAGTCATGTTAGCATCACTGCCTTAATGTTGAGTTGTTTTTTCTTGTGCACGAAGAATTTATCGACTTGCCGAGCTTTCGGAAAGCCTTGAATCGGATCTTTCGCGTTGGATAACACTGATGCTAAGATCACTAAACATCGGCGAAACGTCATCCACGACTTTAAAGAGACGCGGTATGTTGCAAGGTTTGCTTTCCATCACATCAAGACCTGCCTCTTTGAATTTCATCAGCTCGCTGCGCTCAAAATCGTCCACGTAAGCCGCAGTGAGTGCACAGACGGGCTGTCTTGCACCGGGGCGCATCTTGTCTTCCCACTCCCTTAATTTCTTTGTTGCCTCGAATCCGTTCATGACGGGCATGTCAATATCCATGAAGGCGATATCGTAAATTGAAGCTTTCATTCTGTCCACACCTTCGGCACCGTTCGATGCCGTATCGACTATAAAGTTGGCCTTTTCAAAGGCACGAGAGACGAGCTTGCGAGTTACCATGCTGTCGTCCACAATGAGAACCTTACGTTTGAGTCCTCCCTGCCGCCATCCATCAAGGCCACTATTCATACAGTGATAGCGAAGTTGCCTCAAAATCGTCAGCGAAGCTTCTGCGTACTGCGTTAGGATAACTTCATGTTGCATCGGGTCTTCCTCTTGCTCAATCATGTCGGTTGCTGTTGCTTTCAGCTCCTCCAATTGCTGCTCGAATTGACGGAACAATGTTATTCTGGGCTTCACTTTGCCTCCTATTCTCTCCCGACCTGATGTCGAAGCAACAGATTCGCTATGTGGCATACCATTCATGGTGCTAGAAGCGCTTCCGATGTGACACTTTTGTAAATCCATATCTCCCTGAGGTGCAGCTCCAGGCTCCGATTCATCAGCGTATGTATTCGCTTGATGTTTCCCAGCGTCTTCCTGGCTTTCACTACCCTCTTCTGACACGTAGGTTTCGCCTGGTGGTTTGTCCGAGACGATGCCTTTGAAGGCTGCCCAGGCATCCCATTCTGGCGCGTAGTAAAGCTTATCGAGGTCGATGCCAACAGATCCCTTAACATTGCTAGCAAGGCTTGGAAATTCGTCACGGATCTCATCAGCGACTTCACTGTCCAAAGCAGCAAGAAGGTCGCCACGAAGCTTCAAATTGATATATCCATCGCTGCTGCGGTCCCCTTCTCCGCCATCAGCGTCGTAAAAATACTTCTGCAGGGCCGTGAGTTCGTCGTCATCGAACGGAATGCGGCTCAACCAACCAAGTAATCGAAAGTATGCATTCTGAGACGGCGTTCCTTGGACGTCATTGATGCTCGAAACAAAATCTGGGGTCAGGAAACGAGGATTTTGTGGATCGTTCGTCACCGCTGCGAGCAGGTCAGGATCGGCTCCCCCGCCCAATTTCTTTGCGATACGATTACTCTCCATCCATTGCAAGATCGTTTTCATTTGCTCATCCTTACGAATACGAAAGCATTCTTTGTTGCTCAAGTTCTGTGCATACGGCTTGAGGGCACCAATCGCGACCATAGGCGGCCCAACCGCATACCCTTTCAACCTTTTCATTGGAACCCATCGATTTGATATAATTCCGGCAGAGATGTGGCACTGAGCCGCCTGACCAAGGCAACAATTGTCAAGATGGAGCTCTTCCAGACGCGGATGTTGCGCAAGAGTGAACGCCAACGATATCGCTCCAGAAATCCGAACAATATTTCCGGACAGGCCCAGATATGTGATTGAATCGCATGCAATCAGACTGCGCATAAGGCTGGTGATACCTCGACTGCCAATCTGATTGAAACCAAGATTCAACAGCGACAAAGCCTTCATAGTCTGCAGAGACGCCGCAACAAGCTGGCAGCCCTGGTCGCCAATATTATTCTTGTCGAGGGATAGGCTGATCAAATTGTGCTGAAGCAACTTGTTCATGATAGTTTCGACGCCACCGGCGCCAATGTTATTCGACGATAGCTTCAGATCAACGAAGTGAGTTTGGGAACGTTTCGAGATTGCCCGCGTGAGTTGGGTGGTTCCATCGTCACCAAGGTTGTTGTTCGACATATCGAGTCGGTCCAAGAACGGCATGGGGATAGGACCCTTTGATCGGTGTCTGGCTTCTAAAAACTTGACAAAAACCTGAGCTCCGTCTGCCCCGAAACCATTCGAGGACAAGTTGAGTTCACGAATAGTACAGTCAGAGCCGAGACACTCCAATAATCGACCCGTAGTTTCAGCTGTCATTGATGCGCTAGCAACATGGAAAACCTGAAGCCCAACATCATTTTTGGATCGCGATTCACTCTGATCTTTCTTCTTCGAGTGCCGCTTTCGCGATGAACCAAAATCGTCTTCATAGTCCTCCTCGTCATCGTCAGACTCGCCGCCGCTATCTGTATCGTAACCTGCAGGATTGAGATTCGATATTCGAGACCTTTTTCGTCTATGACTTGTTTCTCGATCAGCAGGAGACAAGGCAGTTCCAAGTTCCGTCGCTCCTCGGACAGTAACGTAGTTGCCAGTAATAATAATGCCTCGTAGAGGTGCGACCCCTTTTCTTTTACGTTTTGCCAACGCCCTCGCTAGGAAAAGAAGGCCTTTCTCCTCTATCTTGCAAAAGCTGAGGTCAATTGTCTGGAGAACGGATCCATCATTATGCAGTACCTCCGAGAGTATGTCGATACCGGTGTTTCCAATGTACGTGTAGGAGAGATTTATAACAGATATTGGCGGAGGCGTCGGTTTTGGGGCCTGGGGAATGCGAGGCGAGCCTAGAGATCTTGGTGACGGCTTCTCAAGCTGAAAACTTCTCAAGACAGTGTTGATATCATGACCCGCCTGTACCGCTGTCAATATCAATGGACAGACCTGCTCAACAGGTAATTCGCCTGACAAGACAAGTGCAATCATTTTTACTTCTTGAGCCGATAATTGCGTCAACCCTAAGTCTAAGCGGACGCCCTTTCGTACCGACTCCATCATGGAGAATGGGTCAAACGTTTTGCTTTGACTACCACCAACGTTCTCCATTATCTCTTGCTCGAGGTTTGTTTCTCCATTATTGGACGAGGCTACAGTCCGCATCATAGCCTTTTCCATCGAATCGGCACTGTCGGGTAGATGTACTCCCGTGGCTGAGATGTTGTCCAACATGGACTGATAGTCAGTCGTACCGTTGTTTGCAAACGGCATCGATGCGGTATCCTCTTGCCCCTCCGGACTTGCCACAGTGACTGATTTCGCTTCTGTTAGCCAAGCTGCTTCAATCGCCTGCACCAAAATGGATGTTATTCGAATGATGCGATTGAGTTTTTTCGCAAACGCTTCGTCCGGTACAAGTGACTCTTCAAGAATAATGCCCGGTATCTGCTGATTAACATACGAGACGGCCTTTGAAACGAGCCATATCCAGTCTCCCTCGATCGTTCGTCGTCGGATGTAAACCTCAACATCAGGTTGCCCTTTGTCCCAAAATTGGGTCTTTATACAAAGAAAGCCGGGAAGGTCCTCGTCATAAATAGCATCGTACGCCGATGTCATTAACAAGGCATCCGGTGGGAAACCAGTAACCGTCTTGGTCGCTTCCAGAATAGTACCTGTAGAGCAAGAAAGTGTCGCGGAGTTAGTAAGAATAATGTCTCTAAGTGTCAGAACGAATCCTTGCACATTTTGGTGTCACTCACCATTCTGCGCTATTGTAAAATAGTGTTTCTCCGGTCGCATCATACGGACAGCCTCGGCAGCAGCAAACTGTTGTTGTTGCTCTTGCTGTGCCAGGAGCTGAAGCAGTTGGTTCGTATTAGCACTACCGGCGTTTAACGGCATAGCCAGAAGATCTTGTAATAACAGAGCCTGCCCACCAGCATCCGTCATATTGAGAGACTCCATCAGTCGCATACTATCGTCTCCTCCATGCATGGGCTGCCGCTGCTGCATTTGCTGCATTTGCTGGCTTCCTCCATACGCTCCCTGATAGGGCATCTGCTGCGGATTCGACGCCTCTTCGTTGGCCATGGCCTCTTGGAGAGCCGCCTCCGCCGCGGCTTGAGCGGCGGCCATCATCTTGTACGACGTTAATCGAAGGGTACAAGAACTAACAATCTACTTGTCAGCGTGGGACCAGCGTAAGAAGCCTTGGGAGTATATATGGATCTCCTCCGCACCAATCGCAAGGACCAGGTAAAGAGCTCCCAAAGCACAAACGGGCTGCGGATTGAAATTGAATGTCTCCACTACAGTCTCCAGCCGACGCCTTCTGTTTCGGCATTTTATCTTCACGGTATTCAATAACCAATCAAAAGTGAGGAAATAACCCTTTCTTCTCCCAGGAAATACTTAGACATTCATCAATAAATAGACAACGGAAATTGTGGGAATAAGTACCATTGAAGACTTTCAGTAATACTCTGACTGTAGCTTTCTGGTCCCTACTGTAGTTTGTGATGTTTTGGATTTGCTATCGAATAGTAGGCACGGTACTACAGTACTGCACAGTACAGTACTAGACTACCTGTACGGTACTGCCAGGTGCCGGTACATGTATAGCTAAAGTTGCCTACAGAACGGTACAGAACGCGAGAAGGGAACTGATGCCACGAGCTGCTAGCGCCCAATTGCTAGATTAAAGAGAGGAGATCGGAAATAGTGAGCCGCCGCGCGGGAGACGATGGTACTAAAGTCGGTCTGCTAATACGCGGAGAGATAGCTACCATTTTCAAACAAGCCGTGTTGCTCGACGCTTCGTGTGAGATGGTGGATCTTGCAGTACAAAGGCGATGAGTGAGGCAACCAATAAATGGTGTCCAATGCTAAGTTGGGTCGTGTACCGACTTGGTAAGCCACGAGCTTCTTGCGTGTCGTGTGTAGGCGTAAGCTCTCGGTCGGACAGACCAACATGATAGTCTGAGAAGCTACCAAGCTCAAGCAACTTGGCAGAAGTGGTACCAGGATTGGATGCAGATACTGTTCGCAGCACCTGACCACTCCTGGTACTGTGCCTAAGATCGATATATATATATATATATCGTACGGTAGCTACGAGTACATCCCCTCTAGTAGCAAGGGAGTTTACTGCAATTACCGTAGGTTTGCTATTGTCCAAGCTTCAGCGTGGTTCTCACCTGTTTGGAATCAATCTTTCGTCGACGGAATCTGCGAGGTTCAAAACACAAGTTATACTGTAGTCACCTATCTAAATCTACATTCAAGTGTTGTAAAAGCTAAGCTAGTAGTAGAGTGCTGTGTGTCTTGCTTTTAACACGGACGTTTTATATAACCAGAACGGGTTTTAGACAAACTAATAATTTCCAATTGAGAGCTTCTAACCAGGGAGACAGAAAGAGAGGACACTCGAGAACAAAACTACAGATCTTTTCGAGCCGCCAGTTCCATGTCATCGTCGCCATCCAGCAGACCTCTGCGTTCGGCAGCAGCTCCACTGGACCCTCCCATTCCACCATTTCCGCTACCTTGTGCAGCCGAAGTATTACCACCACCAGGGCGATTGGCATTGAACTGTGCCGCCAGCATTTGCAAACGACGTTTGGCACCGTCACCGAGTTCTGAAATCTTTCCAATCACATTGGGCATGGGATTGTTCGGAGGGAGCTGACGTTCCGAAATACGGCTGCTGGTACGACCCGTTCCAGCAGCCCTGGCAGCGGAAGCACTGCCCGGTGCGTTGGACCTTCCACGGGCCAAATGCGCAAAATCCGGATTACGGGCCAATTCTTCCGTAAATAACTCATCCTGAAGCGCACGCGCTAGCGCTTCGTCGTCGGCCATTTGGGATCCTGGCATAGACGATGATGATGACGACTGCGGCGCCGGTGCCACGGTAATGCGCAAAAAATCGGGCGGTAGCGCGGTCGGTGCCCCGCGTCCGCTCTGTTTGGCACTCGCAGCTGCAGGTGCCTTTCTGGATGCTCTGGATTCTTGCGTCAGCTGTCGGGCGAGCATTTCATCCTGACTGACTGAGCTTTCTTCTGGATTGATTCCAGCGAGGAGCTGATCGACCAGAGCTTGCGGATCCTTGTCGCCGTAACGGAGGATCTGATCTACCGTGTTCTCCATATGGCCTTGATGGTGACGAAGCACGCTGTCCAACGTATCTTTCGTCCAGGGAGCGCCAAACATGGCCTCCAGCGTCGATAAGGCTTCTTCGTAGGATATCGACATGTTTATCAGTTCTTTGGAATACTAATGCTAATGCTATTACTAGTACTGGACAGCAGTCAACGTCTTGGGATCGTGGAAGGGGTCGTTGCAAAGCACACGCTTATGTTACGTATGTTAATGATCGACGATGATCTTATCCTCGGGGTCGTGTTATTTGTCGCCGTATTATTCCTTTTGTTGTTGGATCTTTTCGCGTCAAACGGAAAAAGCGCGCGAAACCGACAACGGAAGAAAAATCGCCTCGATCGCAGGCAGGCGCTCGATCGCGTTAGGATTTCTCACAATGATCTTCGAGCCAAGCAGCCAGCGAGAGAACAAGGCAATACTGGTAGTCCAAGACCATGACGAGCCAACCTGTCGTCGATAGCAGTACTGTGGAAAAGCTAGAACTCAACTTGTCCGAATCCAACGAATCAATTGACAAAGAGCAGGCACTGTTAGCCGTAGCGCCACCCATGTCGCCCACCATGGCCACACCCATTGACGTGGAAGTCGAGCATGGTGGAGATGTCACACTACAGGAAACTAGGACACACGACAATGGCGAACCCTTGGAAGAACCAAGTGTCACGACGGGGGAAAAGATTACGTTAGACTCGGATATTTCCCGAACGGATCGTCGCATCTTTGTTGTTACCACGGCCGCCATGCCCTGGCGCACAGGCACCGCCGTTAATCCGTTGATGCGAGCCTTGTACTTGACTTATGGGCGGCCCAAGAATTATGTGACTCTTTGTATTCCCTGGCTCAAGGACCCGAAAGCGAGACGGCAGCTGTATGGAGAGCAAAACTCGTTTGAAGGTGGACAGGCCGAGCAAGAGGAATGGATTCGAGACTTTTGTCGAACGCGTGCCAATTGTGCTGGTACGACGATACAGTAGGATTTCTCATATTGTTTGTTGATGGGGGCATCGAGCGCAGAATCTAACAAACGCTTCTCCCCTTCCATACTGCAGACGAGGAAAAGAATCTTAGGATCATGTTTTGGGACGGCACGTATCAGGAAGGCTTTGGATCCATCTTTCCCTCTTGCGATATTTGCAGTCTCATCCCTAAAGAAGAGGCAGACGTTGCTATATTGGAAGAACCCGAGCATCTCAACTGGTTTCGAGTACCGGCCACGAAATCGGCCGACGACGACAGCGAGGACGTGGATGTTCTCGGGTGGGCGCACAAGTTTAAACACGTTGTTGGTATTCTCCACACCAACTATGGAGCCTACATTCGTCAGTATTCCATGGGAACGTCCCTTCTCACTGCGCCAGCTCTAAACGCGTTGAGCTCCTTGGTTGTTCGTGCGTATACCCACAGAGTGATTCGACTCAGTGCTACTTTACCGTCGCTAGACGCGAGCAAAGAAGTCACGTGCAATGTGCACGGTGTTCGTTCCGAATTTCTGGATCCGCCGCAATTGCGCAAACATGCCACGACGGAAACATATGCCTCCGTCTACTTTATCGGGAAGCTTATTTGGGCTAAGGGCTTCGATAAAGTGCTCAAACTGCAAGAGAGCTATAAGTCAAAGACGGAGGAATACTTTGAGATGGATATCTATGGTGGAGGCAACGATGAAAAGGCGATTCGGCGTGCTTTCTTTGGCCGTCACGGACAGCCGCACACGGTCGACTCGGCATCACCTACAGATACTATTGAATCGTTCAATCTGGAGGAGGACAAGAACGCTGCAGCCGTGTTTGGTATGGAATCTTCGTTGCGAACGAAACTGAGTGAGGATTCGTCCTCCGCCCCGGCTGCTATCGAAGGCGAATCCAACGTTGAAGAGGTGCAAAGTCCCAGCTCTGCTGCTACCGAACCGGAAACTAAAAGTGAGGAGTCACAGTCAAACGATAGCATCTCGGAGAGTGGTGATGTAAAGACTGAAACCCCGAGCGCTGCGTTTGCTGTTCTCGGTGATCTCTCTGGCAAGGCATTCTCAACCGGTGCCGAAACTGCCGATGCCGCAATGAAACTCGTGGAGTCTGTCATGGAAGCAGGTCTCGAGACTTTCACTGGTCCAAAGGATGCCGAGTCAGGTGAGAAGACTTCAGACGACGACGATGGGATGAAGGAAACCAAATCCAAGATTCTTCCTTTCAAGTTTGTTCCACCTCTAGCAACATTCAAGTGGAGGCGAACGCCAATCCCTGCAAGATTCCTTGGCGTCGTGGATCACTTTATCGTCCGTGACATTCCCGAGCACAAAGTGTTTCTCAATTTGTCATCTACAGAGGTGCTCTGCACCTGTTCGAGCGAAGCTCTTGCAATGGGAAAGTTCTTGATCGTTCCGAATCACCGTAAGTAGCATCTACCATGCAATGTACCATCGATCCATGCCGCCTTTCGTATTCTCATTCTAACGCTCTTGCATTTTTCATCGTTTAGCTTCCAACGAGTTCTTTCTACAGTTCCCAAATTGTCTTGCTTACAAAGATCTGGATGATTGCGTTCTCAAGCTCCAGTACGCACTCAAGCATCAGCCTGAAGCCGTTACTGAGAAGCACAGGCATATGCTTTCGTGGGAGGGCGCCACGGACCGACTCTTTGAAACTTCTGCCATTACCGTGCAAGACTCGATCGATAGAAAAGAATCAGGAAAGGACGAAGCCGACATGAAGGCCGCCCGGTTCCATGTCGACAGCGCCAAGCGAAGCCACTTTGTGTCCAATCTATTTAGCGGAAGAATACTTCCATCGGCGACGTCGTTTTCTTAAAGACATTGGCCACGAGTCTAGTCGCTGTTGTAGGTTTTACTAGCTATGATAACTCTAGAGAACAGTAGTAACTTTAGTACATCATTCTATCAGCAAGTTACGTATCAAGTATATTTCGGCGCTGCTACTTTCCTCCTCGATGTGCGCCCGTCGAAAAAAGCACAACTTTTTTTCCTTTCGACTTTTTCTTCCCGCCAACTGTAGGAGCTGGAGCAAGTCTGGGAGTGTCTCCGTCGTCGACAGGTTTCGACGTCGACACAGGACGCCCCCACGAAGGCTGCGCCTTGGGTACTCTGGTCGTGGAGGGAGGCGCGTTACTAGTAGATCCAAGCGAAGGAAACTCACTTTCACCTCGCGCCAAGCCCAACGCTGGGAACGCTCCACCTGTCCGAGTTATGGCCGAAAAGCTCACAGTTGGGTGCGCAGGAGCTGCATGGGATGCGAGGTATCGAGCCGGAACTGTCTCTCCAGAATCCAGGACAAGTGGTACAAAGTCGTCTCCCGTGAAATCCAGCGGAGCTTCCACGTGCGCGTATGGTTGGAAGAACTCGTCGCTCGGATCAATCCGCTTCATTCGAGACTTGAGCTCGTTGATACGAGCCTCCTCTTTGCATCTGACTCGCTCGTCTTGTCGCTTTTCGGCGCCGAGTTTGTTCAGGCGCGCCTGCTTTCTTTTGTGGAAATCTTTTTTAAAGACCTTTTTCGTTTCGGCGCTCAACAGGCTGCCTAGCCCAATCTCCACTAAGGTAATATCGGAATACAAGGGTAAATGCGAGAGGAACCGCAGTCGTTGTCGAATTTCTGGGGTCAACTGCGTTCGCTCAATCTCCACAATCTTGCCTTCGATCGTGTCTGGTAGCGGAGACATCTTGCGCCGTTCTTGAACAGAAAGATTCGAAAGCAACGCAGTCTCGTCCTCGGGAAGCGTTGCCGAGAACTCGGTGCGGAGGCAATTCATGTTGAAACCCGACAAAAAACACAGCTGACCGTCTTGCGCTTGATAAAAGACGCTTTCGTCGGTATCGAGGTACATGCTTGCCACGGGCGCTGCAACATCTCGATCCTTTCGCCTCGGACTACCGATACTGCGGGGACTACTGTCCGTGTCGTACGAAGCAATTGAATCGCCCCGCGCACGTCTCGGATCGACAGCAGCAGCTGCAGTCGAGCTTTGGTGGGAGTACTCGGAACCGACCGAGTCTCCGCGATATCGGGTTGCCGTTGGTGAGGACGACTCCCAGGACGTTGCTTCTGGTATAACCGGAACAGAATCAACCGACTCCAAAGCTAAATCACTGCCCGTCTCGTCTGCGCTACTGCTAGACTGCTGCTGCTGCACCATAGCGGCAGTTGTATAGGTAGCGGCCAACAGTTGGGGTGGATGCGGCTGGTACATTCCAGCCGATGGACTCGCGAAACGTTCCGCGAGGTCAAACTCCCGTGACGACTCTTCCAGAGCCGCTTGCAGTTCACGTTGCACCGTTTCGACCGCCATGCTGTAGCTGACTGCCTCGGCTGGATCCTGCGCAGCGACATTTCGATTTCCGCCAGCAGCTTGATCATGTTGCTGCTCGAGTAGCTCTCGCAAGTTGCTCGTCAAGTGTTGCTGGTACGCAGTAGGATCCACGTAATTGAATTTGCAAAAGGCCGCATCCGCATCCGAGGGACTCGTCGGCGCCGCCGTGGGAGACGATCGCCGTGGTTGGTCCGCGCGCGGCAAAAAAGGTGCCGGACACGCCTTGCTGCGATGCAATTTGGTGAGACGAACGTGTTGCTGCAAGGCGGGAGCAATGACAGAGAGCAGTTCCACGGGTCGTAGGTCTTGGAGGTGCAGTGGAATGGAACAGCAGGGGCATTTTGGTTCGCCATTTCCCGTCGTACAGCAGGAATGCACGTGTCTGAGAATGCAAGGGAGACAGAAACAGTGGCCGCACTTTGTGATCCTAACGCAAGTAAACGAATCCAAACAAACGGGACAATTTTCTTGTTTTTGAGCCGTGGAGAGGTACTTGACTGTTCGTACCGACTCCCATGAGACGGAGGCATCGGGTCCGTTGAACGAATATAGCTGTTGTTGCTGCTGCTGTCGGAGAGGACCTCGTCGAGTCAAGCAAAAGGCGTGATCTGCCGAAGCGTGCAGATAAAACATGGCGGAGGAGGCTTTGCGACGGGCCGACGCTCGATCCTCTTTACTCCGTCGGTACTGGATATTACTATTATTGTTGTTGTGCGATGAAGAGGCGGCCGAGGAGCCTGCGGGGCGATGATGATTCCGTCCGAACGATTGCTGTTGTTGCTCTCGGGAAGGCGGAGCGCTTGCAAAGTGAAAATTGAGCAGATCGGATGCACCTGTAGTAGCTGGCTTGGCTCCTTGACGCACCATAATCGACGCTGCACATGCGCTGCGCCTTGGTGGACGATGCAGTAGTCTACGTGCCTTGTATAGGAACGTCTCTAGTCTGACGGGTAATGTACGATGTAGTCTACTCTATGTATTAACGAAGAGCGAGGGTGCGCTTTGTGTGCTTTATTGATGTGTGTCACGCAAAAAAGACCAATTATTTCAATCTGATTAGTCGAATATATGACTCAGCACCCAACTCGTTTCTTCATATTTCTTCCCCACGTTTCACTCTGTTTTAGATGGACAGCGTGACAGCGTCATCTTATATTGCATCCTTTCTCTTGCCATTGTAAGGTTGACACGATCACAACCCGTTGAACTGCAAGAGTAAGAGAGCAGAATGGTATACGAGAAGAAGAAAAAGAAGATTAAGGATCCCGAAGAGCAGCAACGGCGCCAAGAAATCAAGCGTCGACTCTGGTCGGAAGCCACCCTGGAATGGCGGCCCTTGGCACTCGGTTGCACCGCTATGCTGTGTTCGTCACTGTCGAATCAAGCCCTACCTCGGCTCATGGGAAAGTTCATTGATCAAAAGAGTAATCGCACTGGTAGCAGTAGCTCAACGAGCACGTTAATGATGCCGTGGGCCACAGTCGGATGCGTCGTCTTGGGGGGAGGTTTGGCGAGTTTTGTGCGCACTGTCATGCTGACCCGCGCCGAAGATTCCATCACGACGCGTTTACGAAAGCAAGCCTTCGCCGCCGTACTCATGGACAGGAGTATGGAATGGTTCGAGACGGAAACCATGGCCGTCAACAAAAATACAAAAGAAACGAGCCGTCCAACGGATACGACGACTACTACGACGACTACTAGTGCTGCCGAAACAAGCGCCAGGGAGATTGTCCGACGAGCCGGAGTCTCACCTGGAGCCATTGGCACCATTCTCAACGAAGACGTTGCCAAGCTATCCAAGTCGCTCACAACCAATATCGCTAGTTTGGTCCGTTCGACTTCGGCCGTCGTCTTTAGCACTAGTCACATGCTCCGTCTCGATCCGGCACTTTTTGGCTTGTCAGTAGCCGTCGTTCCAGTGATTGGCGCGGCCGCCATGTTGCTGCGAAAGTCAATGAAACGACTTGCTCTTCAGCAGCAAGACATGGTCACGGCCGCCGCATCCTTTGTCGAAGAACGACTCTTGCACATTGCCGTCGTCAAGATATCCAACCGCGAAGCCATGGAAGTTCAGCAGTACTGCGAAATGCAAGACGAGAGTCTGGCCCTGGCCAGACGGGCCTGCGTCCACGCGGGTATGCTAATGGGATTCCTCTTTGTAGCATCGTCGGGGGCACTGCTGCTGGTGGTCAATGTGGGTGGCAAGTCGGTAGCGGCGGGCAAAATGACGTCGGGTCAACTCACGAGTTTTGCCACCTATTCGTTCCTGCTTGGCTTGGGAACGAGTGGCATTGTCAAGGCTGCGAGCGAGTTTTTCCAAGGACTCACGTCGGCCGAACGATTTTACAGATTGATTGACGGTAGTACCAGTAGCAGTAGCAGCAAGAATGAAACGACGGCTGTAGACGATGACAGTAAAGAGGAAGAACGAGTCGCTGCCGTTGACGTTGACATTCAAGCAATCGATTCCGTCGCGCTGCAAGATGTCTGCTTCTCCTACAAATCGACAGGAACCGAGGTACTTCAGAATGTTTCCTTGGAGCTGCAACGTGGCAAGGTGATTGCGCTGGTTGGAAAGAATGGGAGTGGCAAGAGTACGATTGCGTCTCTTTTGGCGGGATTGTACCAGCCAAGTTCGGGACGAATCGAACTGTCGGACGGAACGGATCTATCTCGAGTGAGTAAGACTGCACGAAAGAACCTCATCCAGATTGTACCACAAGCAACGGCTCTTTTCAACATGTCTATACTTGAAAACATTAGGTACAGCAATCCGGAGGCATCGGAGGAAGACGCTATGCGGGCACTGAAAATGGCCAACTGCGACGGACTTGTATCCAAGTTGGAGGGTGGAATACACTTTGTGGTGGGCTTGAACGGAAGCAAGCTGTCTGGTGGAGAACGCCAAAGACTGGCACTCGCAAGAGCATTGCTATCAGACCCCGTGGTACAAATCCTGGACGAGACAGAATCTAACATGGACTCGGAAGGAGAGACTGCAGTCTCGGATGCGTTGCGAGCGTGTCGTGGATCGGATGAAAACGGCGGCAAAGGTCGGGCCCTGCTGTTAATTACGCACCAGGCCAAGACGTTGGAGCTTGCCGATGAGATTGTTGTTCTCAAGAACGGTACCATTGTGGAACGAGGACTGTTGAGTGAGCTACGGACGGATAACAGCGAGCTGTCTCGGTTGATGCCTGAACTTGTATAACAATCGGTTGATGCCTGAACTTGTGTAACAAGGTATTATCTATTATAGATGCCGTTACAGCTATCCTCATGCCCTAGTAAAGACAAAAAAGTTGTCGTCGACGTCTAAAAGTGCGTGTGCAAGAGGGGTGAGCGGTGATGGCGGTAAGCTTTGATGATGCACGATCACGACTAGATTCGACCTACCGCGAGTTATCCTCATACCCTCATCAACGTAAAAGGTATTCATTGGTACAACCGGCACGCCGCCAGTGATGGAGCTGTACACCTCACCGACGGGGAGACTCAAGTTCATATCATCGAGCAGAGCATTGAAAAATGGCACATTGCTTCCCTTGATGAGCGTATTTTCAATGCGAGTCTCCCACTTTTCTGGTGAGACGGCTGCCAACGATGACACCGTCATTACTGTTCCCTTGATTCTAAACGGAAGGCCGGGAAACAGACCAACTTCCAAGTCGACTTCGCTGGTCAGTTTGTCGTCAGTTACAGTTTGACGTACGCGGCCTACTCGAGACGATGTCGTTGCTTTATCGTGAATATCAAAGGCATTATCCGTCATGGCTTTACGCTCGTCGCCCATGGCTGCACGGATTGTTAAAAAGAAGGGACTCGACCGAAAGAACTGAGTCGAGGAAAGGCACAAGTCCCATTCTCCTCCACAATTGGATGCGGGGTCGGCAGTTGGATTCAGTGCTTCCAGTTGGCTCACCAAGTCAATCAGAATGTTCTAATGATAGCATAAAGGAAAGCAAGGTTAGCATGTGAATACATACGATCATCGGAGCGACCATGGACCCGACGGATCCTACGGATACGACTGCCGAGGACAACAAGACTGCCGAGTTGATTGCTCAAAGCCACCGCCGCACCATCAGGCGCGCTTACCTGCTCATCCGTGGTCGCGTATTCTCCCCTGTTGGTGACACTAGAAAACAAGAGTAGCTCTCGCTTCAGTGCATCCCGGATATTGTCGTCTTCCTCATTTTCGTCCACGGTAACGCTCTTTTCATCCAGCAAATCGGCCCTATCGTAGTCGGAAGGCCCTGATTCTGTCTCGTCGTAAAAGGCGTGTAGGACAATGCCTGAGTGCTGATAGAGTGATCTAGAAGCCGCCATTCGCCCTCCCGTAATAATAAAGGCTTGTGCAGGGACGGCCAGCCAGGCTAGTCCGCAGACAAGGACCCACGTGCGGGAGGTAGTCATCATGGTCCACTCGGTTGAAGTTTGAGGAAGAGGAACAAAACCGAAAGATCAACATTTTCAGCACGGTTCGGATTTCGGATTCCCGAGTGAATGATGACTCAGAAAACGTCCGTTTTTAAAAATTTGCGCCAGTGTCAGTTTCTTTCAACCATTAAACGCGAAGCGACCATGAGGATATTACCTTTGGCCTTGATCTCATGGCTGGGAGTATCATGCTGCAATCGAGGAGCCACGGCATTTGCCCCGCGTAGCTCTGTCTCCCAAAATACAGCATTCGTTCGGCAGCCAGTTGCCCGGCTTGTCACTCCTTCGGAAACGGACGCGGAATCCAAGGGAATCATCGAACTTATAGCCAAAGAAGATTCAGAACAACAAGGCGAGTTTGACAATAATGGACCCTTAGCTTGGATGCAAACATATCTGGATCTTTTGGGTGTCAAGGAAGGAAAGAGCGTCTTTTTCGGACCCATTCCTGTGAATGTGGACGAGTCCAAGCGAACCACCCAAGACGAAGCTACTAAACGCCGAGAGACGGCCGCTAGAGACTTGACCAACATTAACATGGATGAGCGCCAACGGCGCGATCAAGCGGGATCTATCATGTGGGTAGTATCAGCTTTATATATTGCGTGGGCGTCTCTCATTGCGGACGACGGTGGCCTATCAGGTCACTTGTTGCGATTTCTATCGGTCGTGCCAACCTTCCTTGCCGTCGGCTACAAGCTCTCGGCCAAGACGGGATTATGAAATATCGCGCAGGCGGGACTTTGGGATGTGGACGGCAATGGCCTTTCAAAGATTGAAAATCCCAGTCTCGCCCGCGCTATTTTGGACAAGGTCAACAACATGAACCTTACAAACTTGGCTCAATGTGGCGCCTGTGCAGGAGCCTTTGCCTTGCTGCCACAGTCAGCGAGTGCCCCGCTGGTTTCCTTGGCTCTCGTCTTTGCAGTCCTCTACGCAGCCCGAGGAAGCATCCCCGAACCGAAAGCTTAGTTGCATACCGTCAGCGGAATTCGTTGGGTGTGCCTAATTCAGAATGACGACTCGATCGGTTTAGAAACGACATGTCTGACAATGAAAAGAAGGCTTACGCCAAACTAATAATGATGATAGCTACAGTAGCTTACTCTTATTTATACGCCATCTTCCTGTAGGGGTCGTTCCCGTGTCGCGCAATATCATATTCCGTCCTTTTAAGATCACTTCGGCTAGGAGTGTGTCCCTGTTGCTTTACATTTCTGGTCCAGCTATACGGGAGAGGCCAATCGGGGAATACGGTCTCAGTCACTCGTGCACTCTCTTCTACCGTCCACCCATCGTAGTAAGCGGGTCCATTGGAAATCGCACGCAGCAGGGGAGCGCTGATGAGTCCATCTTCCGCACAATCATCAACGATTTGGGTCACAAAAGCCGTCCGAACGTCCTTGTGCTCCGCTCTTGACATCGCAAACAATCCAACTTGAAGCAGTCTAGAATAATGCAAACATCCAACCGTGTGGCGGGAAGCTCGTAGTTTGTCGAGCGTCTCGACAGCAATATCCAGTACCTCTGGGTACATTGGAGCACATGACCTTGCTGCTCGTAGCACTGCCGTGTACAGCTCCACCGTGGAAACGACCCCCATCTCCTTATGCTCGCGCTCCACCAAGCTATCGAGCCAAAGTACTGCCCTCTCAAGGCCTTCCTTACTTCCCTCATCGGCGACAACAAGCCAGGCACGTACGACCGCTGCAAACGACTCGGAATTTGGGTGAAGGTTCCCCGACGCATCCATTTCCGATCGACGTAAAAGCTCCGAGAACAAGCGTTCCGCCTTGTCTGGTTCACCCATTCTCTCGTGGGTCCGAATGGAAGCATTGTAGGAATCGACAGTGGGTTTGAGTTCCTCTCTCCCTTCAAATTCGTAGTCTTTCCACTGCTTGGACAACCACCATTCCACGCGTTGTCCCCGGTTCGGTAGCTCCGAATTCATCCAGCAGCGCATTACAATCAGATACGACAATGCGTCGGGCGCAGCTCCGTCAGTTCCCTGATCCTTGAGCGAAATCATGTGTTGCAGCACCTTTTCCGCTTCAAGAGGCCCGCTTTGGTCCACCCACGAGAAGTGCGACCATGCCGACATTAAGGTATTGTACGCCACGGTACCGGGCAGCAAGTCGGGTTCTCCCGCAATTGCACGTTCCCATTGATATTTAATGGCATCGTTGATAATATTGATTTCGTTCAACCCGTTCTTGTCGGGATACGACCAATCCTGCTGCTTGTTGCGGCATCGCTTGACCTTGATTTTGGCCCGAACCGCAATAGAATCCAAGACCATGGCAAAGGACTTGTGATTCGGCTTGACAGTACCGTCGACAGTCTGCTCGTAATGCTCCAGTAGCCGCAAGACTTCTGTGGCACGATCGGCCACGTCAATGTTGCGGCGACAGCGCGTCCAGGCTCGAATCACGAAATTAAAAGAGTCCGTGTCGGGTGCCGCGACCGAGTTCTTGCCGTGCACTTTACGTTGTTCCATCATGTACTGGAGCGTCGATTCGGCCTTGATGGCATGTCGACGAACGAGTTCGGTATTGTGCGTGCCTTTGAGAGCCCGGCCGGTCGAACACACATCCAAAAAGGCATTGAAACAAGATGTGTTGGGTCTTAACAAGGGATTCGGATTGTTGAGGTTCTTGACGAGCCACCGTTCTGCGCGAGTAACCGCAATTGCTGGATCTTCACTATCCGCACGTCCCCAAGCTTCAATGACTCGTTGATAGCACTCTGGGTTGGGCATGGATGTCGACAATGATGATGATAATAATGCGGTTTCTTGGGGCGATTCGTAGGCGAGACGCTCCAGCTTGCCGACCCATCGTTCAGCTCGCAACGGAGCATCGGCAAGACCCGAGTGGACAAGTGCGCGAATCACAATAAGAAAGGCTTCTGTGTCGACAGCCTGTGGGTCCTTATCGATCATGTTGGCCAACCACCGTTCCTTTTCTTCAACAGAGTTACCCTCCATGAAGCCTTTATAGTGCCACTCTTTGAATTCCCGCAAGCCTTGCGCCATGAATGAGTTGTGACGACGACATGTGATGCCATGTGCGCGTGTATAAGTACGGATCAGCCAACTACTCATGCCTGTCATGGGCGCTGGCGATGTCCGATGGGTGGATACCATCGTCGACACCTGGAGATGAGGGGAGGCAGGATAGAAAGATACGGCGCCTCTGGATCTCTTGAGCCATCTTCTTTGTACAGGCTTGGCAATTTTACCAAAATTCGACATGGTGTCGCTTGGTACGTCAATGGATCCTTGCGTCTGGATATAATTCGAGTAAGATGGGTCTATAAGTATAGTTCCGCCGATGCCGCCATGGTCACAGCCACAGGATTTCTTTGTTCAAGGAAACGTCCGCAAGATAAAATTCTTCTGCATGTATAATTTAAATGATCAGGACGGCAGGATCGCAAATCTCCCCCCTTTCTGTCTTTTTGCTTCTTTGCGTGATTCCGACTCACTCGTTTATGGCGATCACAACCATATCAAGAGGCACGAGCACGAGGCTATACCATTACATCTCGCCGCCCCACCAACATGGTCATGAACGGCATGGAGAAAGAGCAAAAGATGGACGACAGCTCCATGCCATCGTCGGCGCAGTTTCAGTTGCCACCAAAGACTTCTTCTTCTTCTTCCAAGCACAAACCGCTCAACCTTATCCAAGCCATGTTGGGCAACTGCTTGTGCGATTTTGCCGCTCATTCCGGCCACAAAGCAGGCGACTCGACCCAGTTTGTTGAACTCCATTCCGTCAAGTTTATTGGTTTGGGTGCCGTCGTGGACGAACTCACACCCCGGGAACGCGTCTACGATACCCTGGAGCAGCTCACAACACGTACGGAACGACTCGTTTCCATTGGCTACCTCATGGACCAGGCGCCTCCTGTCTACGGGTCGTACCCTTTGGAAGGAGACGGAGACTCTTCATCCGTCGCGGAACCAATGAAAGCGACGGACACAATTCCGCTCGATGTGTGGAATCAGAATTATCCCGACGATGCCAGCATGTCCAAGCCTGTTCAAACCACCATTACGAAAATCAAGGTACGTTGCGTTCGTCGGAATGCAGGAGAGGTGCGGGACGCAACGCATGCTGGAGTCGCTCACCGATTCGCTCTTTCCATCTCTTTTCCATTGCAGATCAAGGAGTACTCGTATCTCGCACAAGAGCTCGCGAAAAATCTTGCGGCGCAAACAGCAAGACCCGACCGAGGCAACAATCGATACCTTGTTGGTATCACTGCACACAACCTAGGTGTTATCAAAGTCCTCTTGGGCCGTGACGATGAAGCGACGCCTCTTTTTCAACAAGCCATTGCTCTCAAAAAGGTATCCTTTGGCACCGACCACCCCGAAGTCGCTCTTTCGTGGGATGAACTCGGTATTCAGCTCTTTGCGTTTGGCGATTTTGATACAGCTTTGGAAGCCTTTCACGAAGCACACATTATTCGCAGCAAGCAAGAAGGCTCGACCGTGGCCCCGACCGTGGCCATGGTATTAAACAATATTGCGTGCTGCTACTTTCAAGTGGGCAAGCACGAAACGGCGTTGCAAAAGCTGGAAGAGGCGAGCGAGATTCAACACAAGGCAGTCGGATCTTCGGCGCAAGCAGATTTGGATTTGTTGCACGTGGCCATTGTCGTTTGCAACTGCGGTTATCTCAAGTTGGCTTTGAAACAGTACGAAGAGGCGCGTTCGCTCTTTGAAGAGGCACTGTTGATTCAGCAGTCCGTGTTGGACGACAACCACCGGGCGGTCCGCGACACGCTTTCCAATATTGACTTCACCAACGCCTTTCACTCGTAATAAGAATGTTTCCGGCTGGTGTTTTGTAATATACACACATACTGCGCACTGATCCGTGTGTGCCGTGTACTTGTACTCTTTTTTTAGCAAATATATATCCATTCATATAAATGATGTATTGTCATTGTTTTGGAGCCAGCTGATAGCAGGCATGGTGATAGACTCAGCGGTGTTTCCCGTATTAGCCTGATACATGTGTATTCACGTGAGTGGCGACGGGCTTGGTGCCGTCTCTATGTCTTGTTCAATGCGCCACATGGTCGCGTTGGATGAGTTTCTGTGGCTGTTTCGGAAAGGCATCCCATGTACTGTAGTTGCTGCCTCTCCAGCAACACGACCAAATACTATTTCCAAAAAATCTCCCTAGTCTACTATATTGCAGGAAACTGTGTAGTCGAGTACTAAAGGCATCAAGACTCTCTACTAGCTAGCAAAGGTTGGTGTGCAGTACCTATAGTTTTCCGTTTCGTGACGAAGGACGGAAGACAGACGATTGGGGATCGATGAATGCTTGTTCTTCAGGACTGAAGAGAGAGGGAAACGCGCTCCGTCGTTTCACTTCGCCGGCGTCTATTTCTCTCTTCTCCGTTTCAAGCTAAAAACACCAAAACATCGAGAAAACTTGGTTACAATCAACGGATCAAGAGCATTCAAACGCAAGAGTGTCAACATTCAAACCCTACTGCACCCTTTCTTACCATGGCATCAACGGTACGTCGCCCTCTCGTCCTTTCTGCGGTTCGTTGACAATCTTCTGTTCATTGTAATGATCATAGAGACCAGAGAGATCATGCAGAATTCTCTTGCACGGGTCGAACCAGCGCTGGCGACGCAGCGGAATTCGAAAAAGGCAGTTTTTCCTCGCGTTCTCATCGTCACGCGGCCTTGCAAGTCGCTTGAGCGCTTCCCAACTACCTGACCGGCCCTACATTCGTGTCTACCGCAACCGCGGCTCATGGTTTGCTCTCGTGACATCCAGATTGCTGCTCAAAAGCTCGTGGAGACGCCGAACTGCGGTGTCAGTGTCTCAGTATGCACACGAGCCTTTCTCAGTACTTTTTTAAAAACCGAACACGACCATCAACCTCACCAATTCTTCTTTTTGCTTGCCATTCTTACAGGAACACGACGACGAGCTGGGAGACGGCAGGATTGTTCACGAGAGTGGCCCAGAGAGTGAAGAGGACGAGGAGACCTCTCCCAAGCGTGGTGGAAAGAACAAGAAACGCGATGCTTCCGCACTTCGCAAAGCACCACAGGCTCCCAAGCGTTTCAAGAGTAGTTACATTTGCTTCTTTATGTCCAAGCAGGCAGAGATCAAGGAAGAGCTTGGCGATAAGGCTACAGTGACGGCAATTTCCAAGCGATCGGCCGAGTTGTGGAAGCATCTCCCGACTGTCGAGCGGGCACACTGGGACGACATTGCCGCCAAGGACAAGCAGCGATACATGGTGGAAAAAGCTTCGTACACTGGCCCTTGGCAGGTTCCCTGGAAACGCGCAAAGAAAGATCCGTCAGCACCGAAGCGACCCATGTCGGCCTTTCTCTTTTTCTCACAGGGCAGGCGTTCAGAAATCAAGAAGCAAAATCCTGAACTCAAGAACACTGAGGTATCTCGCCTTTTGGGGAGAATGTGGAGAACCGCACCGGAAGAGGAACGCAATCCGCACATTGAAAAGGAAAAGGGAGAACGCGCAAAGTACAAGGTGGCTATTGCAGCGTGGCGCAAAGAGGCCGACGCCAAGGCGCACGCGCAGCTAAAAGCTCAAGCCCAACAGCAAGCAATGCATCCAGTCCATGAGCAGGGACCACCTGGCATGGGATACCCGGACCAGTACGGCAACATTCCGCCCGGTCCACCTGGCTACATGTACTCTGGCTATCCGCCGTATCGTAAGTGTAGCATGGCGTTGGGCAACTCATTGGCTTCTACTTGTGCAAGTCCTCTCACACTACATTTCTCTTGCTTTTTTTACAGCCAACTATTACCAATTGCCCCTGAGTGGAAAGCAGCCCGTCGTTCTTGGTCCCAGTGGAACACCTCACTACCAGCCGCCGCCGTACGCGTCGCAGCCACCCGGGCCGCCAGGCCCGCCTCCGCCTCCTGGAGCGTACGCAGCAGCGCCGCCAAACTACGAAGAGGGTCCAAGCCAGGGGGGAGCTCATTATGAATATTCCACAGAGCCGGGAGAACCGCAGACATTATGAATATTCTACAGAGCCAGGAGAACCGTGGACTGTCGAATGATGAGTCCCTCTGCTTGGGGATCCTTTTATGTGTCTTGTGTGTGTTTATTTTCTTTCTTTTATCGCCCATATTCTATAATATCTTCCCCTCTTCGAGCTTCTTTTGCCGGACCAGGCAATGTCTCTGCGCAGCTCCGAATAATCTGTAATACTTTTTCTAGGCAATGTCTCTGCGCAGCTCCGAATAATCTGTAATACTTTTTCTACGTTGTTTAGACTACGGAGTAGATACGACCTAGTCATTACGAGCGGCTAGTCTCGTCTGACAACCATTCTCGTGCTGTAGCTGTGCGCGTTTCTCACGAAATGATTTGTAGCAAAATGTGCACTTGAAGGCGTTATCTTTCTCTTTATCCCCAAGGGAAGCTGCAAGCGTCGGCGGTACAAAGAGCATGAAGTGCTCCTGTTCCTCGCGTGGATTACGAAAGAAGGCTCCACAAATCTTGCATTCCCTTGTGACGGTAAAAGCATCGCACGTCGGCAAACGCGCAGGTTCGCTCACGGCAGTACCTCGAGCCCAATCGGGTGCCAGATCGGTGTGCAGTGCGCCATGTTTTGCCTGAATGTGATCGTGCAGCGCCTCGTAGGTTAGAAAGGTTCTCGGGTCGGGCTGGCACTGGCTGCAAACGTGGCTGTCGTTTCGTTTCCGTTTCTTGTCTGTAAAGTGTTTCGACTTGACGTGGTTCTTGACGGATCGCTCTTCTTTGAAGCTTTGACCACAATAGGAACATTCAAACAATACGCTCTCTTTCGGCTCTGTAGTGGCACCGGCCACGTACCAGGCGAGCCGCGGGCTTTGCTTGTCGTTCCAGAGTCCAACGTCTGGTGTTCGAGTAAAGGTAAATGTCTCGCTGCCACCAGGAGCTCTCGACGCAAACCCCTTTCCTGTTTGGTGTCGACGATGTTGGTAGTAGGGATCTGAGACTGGGGGTGTCTGGAAAGGGCATCGGTCCACGAGGGACATGGCATGGCGACTGGCAGCCTTTTCGCACTCCCAACGTTTATACTGCCCTTTGACCAGGGTCAAGTGAAAGAGTCCACCACTCAGCAGCCAAGACTCGGAGACGCTATGAAAGAGATGACACAGAAATCGAGAATGTCGGACAGCATCCTCTGTACCAATATGAGGATGGTTGAAGATTACGTGATGGGCTCGCATCGAATCGTCGTCGGCTATAGTCTCATTCTTCTGACGCTTTGCGTTTGCGTCGACGGCGTTCACTTCATGGTGAATCGATACCAACAGTCGTGTGGATGACTCGTCGAGACTCTTCAATCGACTCAACAGAAACTGGGTATCTCGGTACTTTCCCATTAACTCTGCAATGGAATCGATACCGGTCGCCACAAGACGAAACTTGCGGTCTCGTGACGATGATTCTTGACTGGACTGGACGTTTGGATCTGAAAGATGCGATGCCAAGTCCAGAGAGTAGCTAAAGTCTCCTTCTCCCAGAGTCAGAAAGACTAGGGGTTCGATTTCGTGATGGGGGGTAGAGAGGCTCATCGATCCGATATTACAGCAGCATCCACCATGGCCGCGTCTGTGACTTTCGACTTCATGTATGGTGATCGCATCGTTTTCGTTTTCGCGCCAATAAAATGATCTAGTTTCATTTTTTACTTCCTGATCTGATCTACGGTACGTACCGGTTGTTGATTCTAGGAGAATCTGATCACGCCTCGAACCTTCAATTCTCGGCTGTAGTGTGTCAGGACTCTCGGTAGTCTATCTATAAGAAGAGTCAATCAAACTGTTCTTACGATGGGATTAATCAAAAAGAATGAACAGTCACTGGTGCCCATTTGAGGCCCTTTTTAAGAATTGACGCATACGTGGGAGCAGA
>Ga0307981_1000849_pt1 | contig 29407 bp, 31 predicted proteins | sample OrgLakmetagen987_FD_201849 | JGI IMG/M metagenome (GOLD analysis project Ga0307981, IMG submission 201849) | Saline water microbial communities from Organic Lake, Antarctica - #987 | ecosystem: Environmental > Aquatic > Non-marine Saline and Alkaline > Saline | place: Antarctica: Organic Lake... | reverse complement strand
AGAGGTGGCTCGGTTGATCTGAACAGGTTCCAGACGTTTTGTAAGTGGTTTTCCGCCTCGGTTATGCCGCCACCACTTTGGGCATCGGCAGGTTGAAGTAGGCCTGATCGGGGGTTCTGCCGTCAAGCGATGAATGCGGTCGGCGGGCATTGTAAAACGTCAGATACTGGCCGATCCCGGCGCGGGCCTCGGACACGCTGGCATAGGCCCGCAGGTAGACCTCCTCGTATTTGATACTCCGCCAGAGACGCTCGATGAAGACATTGTCTCGCCAAGCGCCCTTGCCATCCATGCTGATTTTGATCTCACGAGCGGCCAACACCTTGATGAAGTCGGTCGAGGTAAACTGGCTGCCCTGATCCGTGTTGAATATCTCGGGCAGGCCGTGTTTCGCCAGCGCCTCCTCCACAGCTTCTATGCAGAAATCAACCTCCAGCGTGATCGACACTCGCCATGCCAGAACGCGCCGAGTGAACCAATCCAGCACAGCCGCGAGATAGATGAACCCGCGCGCCATCGGGATGTAGGTGATGTCCATCGCCCAGACCTGATTGGGGCGGGTAATCGGCAGTTTCCGCAGCAGATAGGGGTAAATCTTATGCCCGGGTGCCGGTTTCGAGGTGTTTGGCTTGCGGTAGAGCGCCTCAATTCCCATGCGTTTCATCAGCGTGGCAACGTGCAACCGTCCGACCTTGAACCCTTCCTGGACCAGCAGTCCCTGCAGCATCCGGCTGCCCGCGAACGGGAATTCCATATGCAGCTTGTCGATCCGATGCATCAGCTTCAGATTGGCGTCCGACACCGGACGGGGCTTGTAGTAGACGCTGCCCCGGCTGATCCCCAGCATGATCGCTTGGCGGCTGACGCTCAGCTTGGCGGTGGGATCGATCATTTTTTTGCGCTCGGCAACAGACCCGCCTTGCCGAGCGCGCCGGACAAAAAATCGTTCTCCAGCGTCAGCTCTCCGATCTTTGCATGCAGGGTCTTCACATCGATCACCGGTTCCGGATCGGCTTTCTGGCCGTCACCGAACACCCCAGTCGCGCCCTCGAGCAGCTGGTCGCGCCACTGCTTGATCTGGTTCGGATGGACGTCAAACTCCTGCGCCAACTCGATCAAGGTCTTCTCGCCCTTGATCGCAGCCACCGCGACTTTCGCCTTGAATGCCGGGCTGTGGTTCCGGCGTGGTCGTCTTGCCATGGTCTTCTCCTCGCTCGCAGCATCATGCTGCTATTGCGCGGAAATTCCACTTATCCTGGCTGTTCAGATTTCCGGAACCACCTCTGAGTTGAGCTTTTTGTCCTGAGATCCCTCAGCCAAATGGGGAGCGTCACAGCGCCAAGTCAAATGACTCCCACAGCCCCTCAGAGCCACCCTAGAGTCCATCAAACGACACTTACTCACATACTCAAGGGCGATCTCATGGCCTCTTATAATTCGCTGAGGTTGGCTGGATGAGCATTCTGAAGCCGTGGCTGCCGGACGACGTGGACAATGATGCCCAAGACACACCGCTGTCAGACTTTGGGCAGCTTTACGTAATAGAAAAGCTATTGACAGGTACGCGGCAATATATGCATCCCATCGAAACCATTGCGCATCTGCTGTCTAACCTTTGTCGGGTGTCGCAGCAATCGCGGCAAGGGCATTTTCTTGACGAGAGGAAAGCGGCTCTGATGGGTTCGCCAAAGCCCCTATCTGGCAAATCGGGTCATCCGGTTCGCCGGGACAGCCGCGCGAAAGGGTTGCGCGCAGCACGACATGGACGCCCGTTGCAGCGGCGCTGGCGTAAAGTTCACGTAATGCGGGAAACAGCACCTCGGGCGGGCCTACGATCAGGGTTGAAATTTCGTCGGTCACAATCCGCAACTTGTCACGCCACGGATCAAGGGCGCCGAGCGATGATAAAATCACGTCAACGAACCCGTCAGTCATCGGGTAAATAGATACTTGTGCGCCTGCAAACATATAGATGTCCTTCTTGCTACGCTGGCATTATCCAGATCAGCTTTGAGGGTCCGAAGGCTTGCGCCCGCATCTCAGCCGCGACATTACGCGGCTCCCCTGTGGTAGGGCTGGCATCGCACCAGCTGTGGTCGGGGACAAGCGAGATATTTGAGTGCCATTGCGTCTCTGGAGAGACCGCTCAAACACATGCAACGCCTTGGCTTGCTGCCATTGCTTTCAAAGCAGCCGTTTGGGCGTCGCCTTCCAATGTCCGAAAAGTTCAAATTTTGCGGCTTCTGTCAGCGTAAGTTGCAGCGGCGACAAATCTGACGAGGAAGAAAGCACGGGCACAAAGACCGGAACGCGGATCATGTCAGTGAGGTGGTCAGGCAAATCCGAACGAGTCTCTGTTCTGCAGCGGGCTCAGAGGGACAAGCAAGCCAAGCTGGGAAACCTGAATCTGAAAGACAGAGGCACGCTTGAGACGAGGATTTGGGATCTAAAACTCTCCCAAGGTCGGTATATCCAGATTTCGACCTTGGGTCATTTGCACGGCACGCAAGCGGACGTGTATCAGACTTCGCCACGTCTCTCGGATTCAAGGCTGACATCGCTGACCGGCCTGACCATCGAAGCCTGCGGACCCATCGCGCCCTCGCCCTCGGCCACGGTCAGTTCCACGGGCGATCCGATTTTAAGCGCCTCGAACCCTTCGTTCAGGACGGCATTTGGTGCGAAATAAATTTCCTGACCATCGCTCATCCGGACAAAGCCGTATTCGTCGAACATCCGCACGACCACGCCCTGCGGCGGTCCTGACAGAACCTTTACATCTCCGCGCATCTTCTGCGAATGGGTTTCAAGCCGGCGGTCCATCGCATCGAATGCATCGCGGACCGCGATTTGCGCATCGAAGTGATCCCTGTTGTCGCCCGGGTCCTTGCTGATCACGATTTCATGCTCTGGCACCCGCACTTCGATCCGTAGATGAAACTCCTTGCCGTTGTGCTGGCTGCGATGCGGCCGCTCAACAACGATGTGACAACTATTGATGCGATCAAAATAGCGGTGCATCTTTTCAACCCGCTCGCGTATGCGCGCCTCCAGCGGTTCTGATTTCTCGACATTGTGCCAAGCAATTTCCAACGGCATATCCATGTTGTTGTTCCTTTCCTTTGCATCCTCTCAAAACCAATGCGCTGGAAGCCCCCAGAGTTCCAAGATGGGTCGGGGAGAACGCGGTAATCTGCCGCCTGGCTAGGCGTGCATTCCCGACTTCGAAATGGCTGGTGTGAATTCTCGGCTCGATTGTTGAGCCAGCGGCCAGTTTCTTGTTTGTCAAAATTGCCGATGACCTTCAGCGCCGCGCCGTAGGGACGTAACTGGTCGGTGACGAAGATATTTGGGTGACCATGGCGTTTCACTGTTTTTCTTATGAGTTTGACTGCTGCCTTGCGATCACGGCGCTTTGTGACAAAGCGTTCCAGGACTTCCCCTTCGTAACACAGCCCGCCAGAGGTGGTGCATCTCGCCGTTGATCCTCACGAAGACCTCGTCCAAGTGCCGCCGCAAACTTGAACCCGCACGCATCTGGCTGACCCTTTTCTTAGGGATCTCGGCGGCAAACAGCAGGCCAAATCTGTTCCACCAAAAGCGAACAGTTGCGTTGCTGATCTCAAAGCCGCGTTGGTGCACCAGAACCTCGACTGCGAAGCGGAAACCTAACATACATCAAATGGCTTTGCGGATGATCTCGGGCTTGTCCTGAAGTAGCGAGAGTGGCTGCGTTGTATCATCCTGCAACGCTAAATACTCGCCCTGCCCGCCTTAATAAGTTTTCTTCTGACAGTGCCTTTATGGAGATTTCCGTGTGATTCCGACACCATCTACTCCGGGTCAGAAATCCCGATTGTTGGCCCGGTTCGCTCTATATCGGCACCTGCAGCGAGCAGAATATCCTCTCTGAAACGACCTGTAATAAGTTGCACACCCACGGGTATCTTGCCGACAAAACCCGTCGAGACAGTCAGGCCGGGCAATCCCATAGCAGGTAAAGCGCGCTGTATAAGCTGTGCTTCCATAATCGCCTTGAACGCTGTTTCTGACTGGACATCTTGCTGCTGTAAAAACGGGAGTTGTCCGGAAACGGGGCAGATCAGAACAGGGTATTTCTGCATGAATTCTTCCCATTCGCGCACGATCCCCGCGCGCGTCTGCAAAGTCCCTAACAGCCCTTCGACATCCAACGGGTCAACTCTGTTTTTCATTTGCTGGTAGATGAACTGAGAGTCTTCCTCTGCTTCTTTTTGAACCATTTCATCCGCACCGATGCGCATCTCTGTCATCCCGAGTTGCTCGTTGATTTTAGCAGCTGGGCGCATTGGCGGGCAAATCACTTCTTCCACGATCCAACCAGCGTCTTTGAGGCGGTTTGCAGCATCGTGCAGGGCATGCTCGACCTCTTTATCAACCGGCATCCCGTCTGGCGCAACGGTAAGGGCTGCGCGTTTGGGAAACGCCCCTTGAACGTGCTGCACCGGCACCCACCACGGATCGCGCGTATCCTTTGCAGATATCGCGATCAAAGCAAGGTGGATATCCGAAATGGTCCTCGCAATGGGGCCCGAAACCGCCATGAGCTGAGCGCCAATATGACGATCCGGACCGGATGCATTATAGGCAGCAACACGACCCATGGTCGGGCGAATACCATGCAGCCCACAAGCGTATGCGGGATAGCGGATCGAGCCTGCAATATCGGTTCCGTGCCCGATCGCGCACATGCCGCTAGCGACCGCTGCTGCCGCGCCGCCAGAGGATCCACCGGGGGTGATGGTTTTATCGCGAGGGTTGAGTGTCTGGCCATGCAGGTTGTTCTTGGTGAACCAGCGTAAAGAAAAAGCAGGGGTGTTGGTGCGCCCGACGATAACACCCCCGGCAGCGCGGATGTTTGACACGACCGGGCTATCGCTTTGGGCCACTAGGTTTTTTTGAAGTTGCAGCCCGTTTGTTGTGGCATGGCCCTTCTGATCCACGTTCACTTTTATCGTGACGGGGACGCCGCACAAGACACCAGGGTCTTTACCCTGCGCGACAAGCGCATCCACTGCACGTGCCGATGCCAGCGCCTCATCGGGAAACTCCTGCACCACGGCATTGATCTTTGGATTTACAACACTGATCCTTGCCAAATGTGCCTCGGTGACCTCCAAAGCGGAAAGTCGTTTCGATCGGACCGCGTCCGCAATTTCTGTCGCAGACATTCGAAATAGATCAGACACTCGCGCTCTCCTCGATCAAAACCGGCACTCGGAGTGTGCCAGCTTTGCCGTTGGCCTTACAATCCCTTTGTTGCAGCGCCAAATTCTCGTCCTGCCCGCCTCACCGGTTTTGCTCTGACAGTGCCCCCAGCTCTCTTCGTCTAAATGGCTGGTGTGAATTCTCGGCTCGATTGTTGAGCCAGCAGCCAGTTTCCTATTTGTCCGCAACGCGCCGCATCATTCTCTTTTGGCGCAATCTTGTTGGGTGTAGAAAGGGACGGTCTGGCGCACCTTGTTAGCTGTTTCCGTCTTGGTTTCCTTAGCGCGTCTTGGCATATCGACCCCACATTCAACCCGCCCAAAAATATACGACTATTGGTCACAGCATGTTTCCAGATGATACTAGAGATCTACTAAATCCCTTTATTTTATAGGGTTAATGATACAAATGGACGCCATATGATACTTGGCTGCGGAGTCCGTTACCCGTTCCAGTCAATCCCACCGATCTATCTTGCAATAACGATGTCGGCGCGCAAGCCGCCCATCTTTTCTGACGTGCCCAACCGCAGGACACCGCCGTGGGCACGGGCAATGTCTGTGGCAATGGCAAGGCCAAGCCCCACACCACTGCCCTTGTTTTGGTTGCGAGATGGATCCAGGCGGGAAAAGGGTCGGACAGCTTCAGCCCTGCGGGCTTCAGGGATGCCGGGGCCGTCATCTTCGACGCGAATGCGCAGGGTTTTATCCGTCAGCAATACTGAAACCTCGGCCCGCGCACCGTACCGCACCGCGTTCGAGATCAGATTATCCACGGCACGCAGGATTGCAATCTTGCGCAGGCGAACCGATCCGGTCCCGTCGCCTTCGGCCTCAAGCAACGTGACATTGCGCCCTGCCCGCTGAGCCTCGCCAACAGCAGCGCGCAACAGGGCATGCGGGTCGAGTTTTTCAGGTTCGCCCTCTGCCGCTCCCTTGGCAAAATCAAGGAACTCATCCAGCATTCGCTGCATTTCCTCTACATCTTGCAGCAGCGGTCCAGCTTCCTCGTCCTCCAGCATCGACAGGCCCAGCCGCATGCGCGTCAGTGGCGTGCGTAAATCATGGCTCACGCCCGACAGCATCAGCGTGCGCTGCTCAATCTGGCGTTCGATGCGGGCGCGCATGTCCAGAAAAGCGCTGCCAGCTGCGCGAAGCTCCACCGCGCCGGCAGGGCTATAGGGGATATGACGGCCCCGGCCAAAGGCTTCTGCCGCACGGGCCAGGCGCTTGATCGGGCGCAACTGGTTGCGCAGATAGACGAACGAGATCAACGTCATCAGAAAGCCGAAGGTAAAGGTATAGACAAAGAGCTGGTGCGGGTTTGCCGCTGAGATCCGGCGACGGTCAAAACTGATCTGGATCGGCCCTAAATCGGAATCGGTAAAAAGATGCACCCTGCCCGACCTCGTCAAATCAAGGGCACGAAATCCGGGAAGCTTGTCCTCGAATATACGGGTCATCACCCGGCCGGAATAATCATCCCACGTCCGACGGCTGCCGGCCGGCAGGTCCGCAGGATCTATTGCCACAACGCGCATCTCTAAAGGTGCAAGGCGCGCATCGACCAGCGGGCCGATCCGATCAGGCGAAGGCGCATCCGCAGCAACGTCCAAAACCAGCGCAACCTCGCGCAGGACTGTCGTGGTCATCTGGGTAGTAACGCCTTCATAATTGCGCTGCGCAAAGATCACCGTCACCACAAGCTGCAAGATCACCACCGGCAGCAGCAGGATCAGGGCAGCGCGCCCATAGATGCCCCGGGGCATATATCGTTTGAGCCAGGCAAAGAACATGAGATAGACCTTAGCCAGCCCCCTGCCCCTGCGAAAGGCCTAACGATGCTGCCACCTGATGACTTTGATCCCCCGGTCGGCGTTCCTCAGACGCTTGAAGCCGGTTTGCGCCGCATTGTCGCCGATAATCCGTCGCCCATGACCTATCGCGGCACCAACACCTATCTGCTTGGCACGCAAGGCTTGGCCGTCATCGACCCCGGCCCTGCATCAGCCGCGCATCTGGCGGCGATTCTTGCAGCCGTCGGACCGGGTCAGCACATCAGCCATATCATTGTGACCCACACACATCTGGATCACTCGCCGCTGGCGCGCCCGCTTGCGCAATTCTGCGCGGCACCTGTGCTGGCGTTCGGAAATGCGACGGCAGGCCGCTCCGCCGTGATGGAAGAACTTGCGAAAGGCGCAAAGATTGGCGGTGGGGAAGGCATCGATGCCGATTTCGCCGCTGACCAGCTTTTGGAAGACGGCGCACGGATTGAGGGCGACACTTGGGCGCTGGACATCATCCACACCCCCGGACATATCGGCAATCACATTTCTTTGGGCTGGAACGATTCATGTTTTACCGCCGATCACGTGATGGGATGGGCCAGTTCGCTTGTCTCGCCCCCGGACGGTGATCTGACCGATTTCATGGCATCGTGCGCACGCCTGCAAGCAAAGCCGTGGCGGGTCTTTTATCCCGGCCACGGCGCACCTGTCGATGATCCAGCCGAGCGGTTGAACTGGCTTGTTGCGCATCGTTTGTCGCGCGAAGACGATATCTTGCAAGCCCTCGGGTCAGGCCCCGCCACCGCGCAGACACTCGCGGCCCAGATCTACACCCAGACCCCACCCGCCCTGCTAGGTGCCGCCACACGCAACGTGCTGGCACATCTCGTTGATCTTGCGGGCAAAAACCGCGTCGAACCTATCGGTGCTTTGTCAGGCAAAGCAGAATTCAGACTGATTTGAAATCATTCCAGAAAAACCGTAAAAAACTGCCAAAACCCACTGGACGGCAGAAAATACCACTGCTATGTCAACCAGACCGTTCCGACGTAGCTCAGCGGTAGAGCAGTTGACTGTTAATCAATTGGTCGTAGGTTCGATCCCTACCGTCGGAGCCATTTTACCCCAAGAAAGCAAATACTTAGCTTAAACCGCTTCAAGCGGACTTGGTGGATTTTGGCTTGGGGTAACAATTGGGGTAACAGGAATCTTTTGTTTCGCTGGACACAATGCCAAGTGGATGCAAGCATTGATAAAGCGTGGAATCGGCGGGAGTGATCAATGGGATGGCTGGACCTCATCGTGGGCAAGAAAAGTGCTCGAACGATAAAAAAAGTACAGAAGGTAGCATCCTATGCCACTTCTAAGCCCAAACCAGAAAAGGAAGCCGCCGCCTTAAAGGTAGAATGGCAAAAATCCGAAAAAGGCAACGACACAACTGAAATTGACGGATTCAGGATCACAATCTTTAAGCAAGATGGTGGTTGGAACTATTGCACCTCGGAAATCCTCGACGCCGAAGATATTGCTGACGGTGTGACGGACTCGCCTGAATTTGGGGACGGATATTCCACCAAGCCACAGGCTAAAAAGGCCGCACTTGAAGACTTCAACTGATTTAACTCGTTTAGTCATTTTTGCCCCAGTCTACCAGATGCAGCGCCGCCGCCGGATCAACTCCCGCCGCCTTTGCCGCTGCCATCGCTTCGATGATCGTTTTCATGGCCCGCGCCCGTCCGCTCACGTCGAACGCTTGCAGGTTGCGCATGGTGTCGATCGAGACGGTGCCGCCCAGCTTGGCGGTGGCTTCCTCGGCCATCAGATCCGCAATGGGTTGCAGCGTCCACACAGCAAGTTGTCTGCCTGTTTCCCTGATCGTGTTGCCCTGTGCCGATCGTGTCAGCATTGACGGCAACACACCAAAGGCCAGCGCAACGCCGTCCTGTGCCGCTGCCAGCGCCTCTATGTGCATCGCCTTTTGCAGATCCGGTGACAGTTGGTCAGGCTTTTGCCCTAGCTGCGGATTCATGCCCGCCGCCGTCGATTGCGCCACGCCCTCGATCACAAGGGTTGAACCGCGCTTACCCCGGAACGCCGCGCGCATCATCTCCATATCCTCGGCGGAACTATCGGGCAGATGCACAATCTGCGAACCGATCGGCGCATCCCGGAACACGTCACGCAAGGCGGTTTCGACTTCTTGCAGCAAGGATGCCGACAGCCCCGAACGTGTCAAAGGTGCCTGCCCGGTCCACGGTGTCACAGCATCAGAACCAATGCGAAAGTGCAGGATCTCGCCCGCCAATGCCGTTTCGGATCTCGCGCCGCCTGCCTCTGCGATGCTAACGCGATATGCGCGCGGGATGCCGTTGCGGGTGCTAATATCCCAGTCAGACGCCGGGACAATGCCGTCCCCGGTAATCAGCGCCACGAACTCGCCACGCAAGGCCAGAGAACGCCCCGCCAGCGCCATCGTGCGTCTGTCCAGCATGTCGGTGCCGGATACATCAGACGCCGCCAATGCGCCCTCCCAGAGACTTACACAGCTTTGCACGGTGCTTGTTAGCTCCGCCATGCCCGATTGCCCAGAGAACCAGCTTTCACGCGCTGCCATGATTGTCGCCGTGTAGCCCGTGCCGGATGATCGGGTTTCGTGCTTTACCAAGTTGGTAGAGCGCCGGAAAATATCCATCAGGCCCATGTTATGCCCTCCATCGGTTTAGGGTGCGGTGCAGGCCATCGTTGTGTACCAACTTGGTACAGACGCCCCACGCCCGCGCCTCAATTTGTGCCGCTGGATATGCCCCGCGCGTCACTGCGCTGATCTCCATCAAGTCCGCCTTGCCAATGGTGCGCAACATACCGTCGCCGCGCCGCTCGATCCGCTCGCCATCCGGTGCCACGCGAAAGCCGGGGGATAGGCCGCGAATTAACCCGGCCGCATTTGCCGCCAGAAAGTCCCGCGCCCAGCTCGTGCCATCGTCGAGGGTGGCCTCGATCTGTAACGCTTCGTCGGTGTCGGTCAGGTGCAAAGTGCCGGCTGATCGGCTTGCCAATGGTTTGTCATAGCTATGCCCTGCCAGTAGGTGAATTTCGCCGCCGCCATTGATACGATCGGCAAAGGCGCGCGGGGCGATAACTTCCAGCCGCCCCGGTGCCAGCTCGGTTTCTGCACCATAGGGGAACGTGGCACGAAGGCGGGTTGTACCGCCCTCGGCCCTGATCTCCAGCGTGCCTTTGTTACCGCCCCAAAGCATTATGCTGCCGCCAAGTTGGTCAGGATACGGGTTTGCAGGCCACGCGGTGCCACAAAGTCCGCAGTGACAAGGCCAGTCAAAACGAGCTGCCCAGATCCCGCCTTGGTGTAGGGGTCGCGGATAAGATCCACGCCGCCATACAGGCCCATGTAACCCGGCGCGATGCCTTGCACGTTGGCCGTCATGATCGCCGTTTCGGTCGGGATCACATTGCTGATCGCCGGGGTGCCAACGTGCTTTGTCAGGCGGTCCCATTCGCTCACGGCGGTCCCGCTGATAAGCGTATCATCCAGATCTGCCCAGATCGCAGGATCAAAGGCCAGATTGACTTGGCTTGCACTGGTGATCGCGTTGGCTTCCATAAACGCCACGATCTCGGCACGGAACGCCGCCCATGTTGCCGCTGCGCTCACGTCCTCCACAGCGATGCCATAGGTGACAGCGCCGGGGATGAACCCCAAAGGCTGGCCCGCCGCGCCGCTGCCGTTGATAACCACGCGGTCCAGCTCGGTGCCGATCGCCGCGTTCAGATCCCGGCGGATAGCAGCTTCCAAACCTTCGCCAGATTGTTTCAGCGTCTTGCGGCTGATAACCATTTGCGCGCCGCCCGTGTAATCCGGTGCCAAACTGCGCTCACTGGTGGCGTAAGCAGCAGCAGCGCCAACGTCACCAAGCTCGGTTGTCTGCCATCCGAACACAGCGCCAGCCGTTGCGACAGGGAAAGCCACAGAACCTTGCGCGATGTTGATACGTTGGACGCCCAGACGCTCGGCCACGCTGCCGGGAAAGATCCGGTCGATAATGGGCCGGATCATTTCGGGGGATGGTGTCCCGGTTGATACCGTTTCGCCCGCGCGGGTTTCCAATGCAGCGTAGGGAACCGGGATGCCCTGATAGCCGCCCGCGTTGCGCATTTCTTCCACGATCTCGGCGGTGGCCCCGCTCAGTGCCTTGCCTTCGTCGATCGCAAACGCCACTTGCCGCAGCTCGAATTTGCCCATCATTTCGGCCCATTCTTTGCCGCTGCGGGTTTCCAGCTCGCCCTTGGCTTCGTCGCGTTGTTCGTCCTCGGATACCAGCGCCGCACGGAACCGCGTTTCGTTTGTGCGGTATTCCTGATCGAGCTTATCCATGCTGCGGGTTTCGTCCTCGGTGGGTGTCGGTTTGCCTACCAGCTCCGCAAGGTTCTGGCGGATCTCGGATTGACGGCGGGTGATTTTCAATGATTCAAGCAATGTGTTTTCCTTTATGCTCGGTGGTTTCGCGCATCATTGCGCTGATAGAATCCCGCCACGCTTGGCGGTCGGGTGGTGTCGGTTTGTGTCCGCACTCAATTCTGGTTTTTTTGGTGTGACAGGACGCGCATAGCGTCTGGCATTGCGCCGGGTCGAAACTGTGCTGCGGGTGGGTGCGTACCGGGTGGATATGATCCACCTCCAGCCGCCGCCGATCTCCGCACTGCACGCAGGCCCATTCATCGCGCTCTAGGACGGCATGGCGAACAGCCTGCCATCGCTTCGTCGAGGTGACGCGCTTGCTATGACGGAAATGCTCTTTCATCCGTTGTTCCTCGCGGTCGCGGTCAGCTCGATAAAGTTTAGCCGCCCGTCTGCGCTTTCCTTCGCGCCCGTGATGTTGAACTCTAGGCCAGCGTGCCAGATACGATCGGTCGGGTTTATGCCCCGCGAAAATGCAGAACTGCGCACGGTGAAGCGGGTTTGCAGGTCAGACGTGACAGCGCCCGCCAATACCTTTTCGCCGTCCTTAATGTCGGAACGGTTTGCCCAGATGGTGCCGATCGGTTCAAATTCGCCCGTCACGTTGCCGTAACCATCGTCTATCATTTCGGCCCGCGTGATCACGATACGGCGGTCGAGTTTGCTTGCACTCATGCCCATGCCAAACGCGCCTTTCTTGTCGGTGCCGCGATACGCCGCTGGCCTTCGGCTACCGCAAGGATGGAAGCCGCTACTGCGTCAATTCTACCAAGGCTTCTCAATTTTGTGAGCTTCGCGTTCTGCGCATCATCAATGACCACAAGCGCATCAGCCGCCGCCGATCTCATCAGCAGGGAAGGCCGGGTTTGCACTACGCCGTCAAAGACAGCTTTGCGGAAACCTTCCACGTCCTGCCCGCCATCCCGGAAACCCTGCCCGCGAAAGATAACAGGGACGCGAATACCAGCCGCCGCCAAGGCGTCTAATAGCTCGGCTTGGCGATACCGATCACAAATAAGCGCCGTAACCTCGGCCTCCTTTACCAGCTCATCCCAGACTTGACGAAGCCAAGGCCCGACTTGAACCGTGCGCTCCCCGGTGGTGGTCAGCTCGCCGCGCTCGTGCATGCGTAGGTAACGATCTTTTACGCCGTCAGCCTCGCCACGTTCCGCCAAGCCGGGGTTTTGAGGGAACGCCCCTTGAACCTCCAATCGGCCAGTGTTGGGCCAGTACAGCGCCGCCGCCGACATTGAACGGGAACCGCCCAGATCCACGCCAAGGATGCACATGCCATCGCGCGGGGGCAATTCATCGTCGCCGACCTCGCACGCCTGCCATTCGTCTACAGTCAGCAGTTGTGCCTTGCCTACATCAGAGACACGTTGATTGAGGGAGTACAGCCGGAACCCGGTAAGAGCCTGTCCGCCGCGTTGGATAGCAACACGTGCTTGCTCCTGTAGCCATTTCAGAGAAGGCCCGATGCCATGCTCAGAGCCGGGGTTTGCCGCCTTCAATCCGTCCAGATCATCAGCAGGCATGCCCAAAGGTGCGCGACATTCAATGATAAAACTGTGAGGCGGTGGCGTGTCGAGGATCTGCGACAGCGGGTGCGTGTCGTCGCTGGCACTTGTGCTGATTATGATTGTCTTTGCCTGCCGCTTGCCTGCCGATGTTTCCAGCGCCGCGTGCAGTTGCATGCCCTTGTCAGGGTGCCAGTGTCCGAACTCATCTTCACAGATAAGGGTGGGCGAAAGTCCTAGCAGGTTCTTTGCGTCAGCCGCTACCGCGCGGATCATCCCGCCGCCGTTGCCTTCATAGCTGATCTCTAGCCGTGGTGCCTGCCGGAACGTGAACAGCTCCTGTTCTTCTTCGGGCAAGAGCTGCACAAGCGCCTGGACATATTCCCACGCAATCCGTGCCTGCTCTTTTACCCTGGCCGCGACGATCACTTGCCGCCGTGGTTGCGGATCACTCACGCCCATCAGGTGCGCCAAACACAACGCCGCCGACAGCATGCTCTTGCCCTGACCGCGCCCGATCGAGAGGATCGCCGTCATTACATCGGGCGCAAGAAAGCCCCGAACGAACTCCTCCTGAAATGGCGCAAGGCTGAAATGCTGCCCGTGCAATGGCCCTTCGGGGATACGAAGCGAGCGGATAAAGTCTAAAGTTTTGTCGGCCAGATCATCAGAACGCGCGCAATCGCTAGTCCCATCAACGGTCCGGGCCCTATTCACAATCGGGGGCATTGGGACCATTCTACGCGCCCGCCTTCACACGACGATAGCGCGCGCAGATCCGCGCCGTGGCCGCTGGCATGGTCGCTGCCTTCTCACTCGCGCGGTAATCGTACAGCCGTGCAGCTAGGTCACAGACAGCCATGCGCAGATCCGCCGGAATGTCCGCCGATGTGTCGCCATAGCCTGCGGTGTAGGTGATCCGCAGACGCCCGCCGGGTGTGCTGGTGAAGTGCAGGACGGGATAGCGCCCGTACTCCAGCCAATAGCCCTCAACAGGTGTGGTGGTGCCGTCCATCTCCAGCATGTCGACGGTGATCGTCGCGCCCGCTGCCACTGGCCCGATAGGCAAGGCAAGGTGCTGATCCGGTAGGTTGTCGGTGGTGGTGGTGATTGTCTGATCCAGCAAGGCCAGCGCGCAGTAGCCCTCTACCTCCGCAGATGCCGCATCAACGTACAGCGCCACGCCATCCGACAGATCATCATCGAGACGCATATGCTCATTGAGATATGCCGCCTCTACGGTTGGCCCGGTTGCTATCGGTGTGCGCTCGATCGTCAGCATCATATTTCCCAATATAGGTCAGCATTGCTTACCATATATAGGTCCGGTATGATACCTATTTATTCAAGGGCTTTGTGTCCCGTTTGTCCCGCATAATTCACTCATCAGGCTGTCAGAGCAGGCGGGACACGGGACAGCCCTTAAGGGCTTGTCCCGCTTGTCCCGTCTCATCCGGCTTCTGCGTCGGGACAATTTCACGAATGTCCCGCTATGTCCCGTCTGTCCCGCTCAACCATGATTTCGGTTTGAATAGTCCCGTCAGTTATTAGGTAAACATCGCTTTCCACCTTCATCTTACCACTGTTAACCAGTTCAGAACGAACCCGCTGGAATGCTTTCTTCTTCGCATCTGTATTATCGCCGGTGTGCTTGGCATAGAAAGCATCACGCCAATGATCGACATGGACGCCACGAAACGCACCATCATCCCAAACGCCGCCGCTGGTCGCTGCGGTGGTGTAGGTTTTAACTCCCAGCTTTTGCGACGGGGAAACGCGGGTCTGCCGCTCCGGTGCTTCCGTCGCCCTAAGAACCACACTCTTTGCACCGCCAACAAGATCCACAGGATGAAAGACGAAAGCCATTGGCGCAGGTGGTTCTGCATCCTTCATCTTCGTATTGACGATTTGCATTGCGACGCCTTCCGCCGGTTCAATTCGAAACTCGCAATCCAACGCGCCCTTTAATGCCATAGCACCGCGCGCGCGCTGTTTGTCACCATGGCCCGAATGATGCACCAGCAGCACGGCACAGCCCGGATAGCGCGCTTTCAGATCGTCGATTGCTGCGATGAAATTGCTCATATCGCTTGTCGAGTTTTCATCGCCCGCACCAAAGTTGCGCGCAACGGTATCGACAATAATGAGCGTTGGTTCACCGTGCGACTTAGCCAAAGCATCGACAGACTTTGACACAGCCTTTGCGCTCGCAGCGTCAAGAAAATGTGCCGCTCGCTCGGATTTGAACAGCGGAACCCCGGCCAAAGACACGCCCCTATCTTTCGCCCATGCTGCAAAGCGTCTCGCCAGCCCGTTGTGACCCTCTCCAGCGATGAAAAACACAGATCCTTGCTTAACCGGCCTATCGTGAAAAGGAGTGCCGCTGGCAACGCTCAGGCCGATATCCACAGCAACAAAGCTCTTGCCGCATCCCGGATCACCAAAGATCATGCCTAAAGTGTCCGTCTCGATTAGCCCGTCAATTAGGAATTCTGGTTCTTTATATTCCAGATCACCCACGGCAACAAAAACGAAGGGTGCAGATGTGCTTTGTGAGGGGGAATAACTGTCCATCGGTGCGAAACGATCATCCGGGGGCAAGTCTGCAAAAGGATCGTGCATATTCATACTGCCCCCCGATTCAGAAACTTGCCCTCAACATCGACACGCGCCAGAAATGCCAGCCGATCGCGCTTGTCAAAAGCCTTCCAGAGCTTCGCAAACAGCCGCTTTCGGATATTGATACCAAGCGAACGGCCATGCAGCTTTTCGAGTGCTGCGCAGCCATAAGCCGCAAGCTCATGCGCAGGGGCGCATTCAGCCCAAAACAGCGCATCAGAAGCGACCATGCCAAACGGATCGCCCAGCGTTGGCCCATCAGTTACAAGATCGGCAAGCAACGTTTCGCAGATATGCAGTATGTCCTGCCGGTCGCAATGATCCAGTGCGAACCACGCCGCGATTGCCCATTCCTTGCGGATGCGATATTGTGAAGTGAGAAACTGCCCTGTTTCAAATTCGCCCTCGGTCGCGTTACCAGACGCACCGGGGGTTTCTATTTTGGGGATCATTACATAACCCCCCGCGACTCTTCGGCCTGACGTTCCAGCCACTTTGACAATTCAGTTTCGCGCCAATAGTTGCGCCGCCCGATCTTAATGGGCTTTGGAAAGCCTAAAGTCGGATGATGTAGCCAACGCCAGATTGTCATATCGGTGACGCCGCCGCATAGATCGCGAACCGCTGCCGCAGAAATTAGTTTTTGTTCCATTGTGAAGCCTTGCGTTTGATTGCGTTAGGCTTCTCAAGTATCCAGACTGATTTGTGACAGTTCAGGGGTGTGTCACAGCTTTCTATTTACGCCGATACCAGATTGCACGATTTGCTTTCTCGCTCTTGCCGATTCCATTTTTGGCGGCAATGCGAGCCGCATTTGAAATTGAGTGTCCAGCCTCAACAAGCCTTCGCATTGTAGACGGCACATCACTTGTATGAGGGGCAATTTCACCCCGGCGTTTTTCTGCACCTTCGTCAGATCGTCGCTTATATTCGCGACCACTGATTGCCAGAGTTTCACGCTTTTCGCCGGTCGAGTAATCGAGACCGCACCGCCACCACAAACGCTCTTGAATGACGCCAAGGTGTTCCGCCTCATCAATAAGATCTGATACGGCCAAGGTGTCACCACTTGCCGCTTTCACTTTCAAACTCTCAATGTGATGAAACGTGCGCAGCCATTCTGCCACTAAACTTTCGGCTTTGTCTTCACTGTATCCACCAAGGCAGAGACTCGCTTCTATGTTGCCTTGCTCTGGACCTGCCTCTGCAAGTATCTTGCGGGCGCGTTTTGCATTTTCGGCCCTAACATTCTTGGCGATACAATTTGCTTCTAGAGCTTCAAAAAATGCACTTGCAAAGCTCTCGCTGTTTAGAAAATCCGACTCATCGCGTTGAATGACAACACGCTCTGTCATACCCACGCCCTTTTTGATCCGTTTTGCCATCAACGCGCCTCCACCAAACGCACCACGTTGCCCGCAGTGCCTTCGACTAAATCACCAACAAAGTGCGCCCATGCTTCTAACGCCTGCCGCTTTTCGTCGGCATAGTCGTGGCGCTGATAGACGCCAACAATCCCGCCGCCGGTGCCACTGACATGATTTAGAACTGCCTCTGTAACGCGAACCGGAATGCCAAGCCGCGCCATGCCAGTTGCCGCCGTGCGCCGGAGATCGTGAAACGTCCAGTGCGGGATCTCCTGCCCCGCAATCTCTGTCATGCGCTTTGCAATGTGGTTTCGGCCTTTGTGGTAGCCTTGTAACGCGCTTTCGCCGGTCGTGGTGAACACATAGCCCGCATCGCCTTTGACGCGCTCCACGGCCCCCAGAACGTCCCGTGCGGCGTCTGACAACGGCACATCATGGGCGCGCCCGTTCTTTGTCCTGTCGGCGGTCAGGTGCCACAGATCGCCGCTAACTTCGCGGTCGGTCATATTCACTACCTCGCCAAGCCGTTGGCCGGTCAGCAACAGCATGTGGCCAAGCTGCCCCCATGGCTGGCCCTCGATGGTGCAGGCCTGCCAGAACCATTTGATTTCGTCGTCGGTCATAACGCGGTCGCGGCTCTTTTCCTTGGCAACAGGTTTAACGCCCATTGCTGGTGATTGGCCGATGATATCGCGTTCAACACACCAGCTTAGAAACTTGTTCAGATACGCCCGAACCCGGTTTGCAGTCACAACCCGCCCACTGTCGGCTATCCCGTCCAGCAGGTCGATCACATCGCGCTTTGCAATGTCGTGAATGTCACGTTCACCCCAGACCGCCACAACATGCCTGTGCAATTCGCGTTTTACAGTCTCCCCTGATTTCAGGGTGGACAGGTGGCGCTGGCCGAATTGCTCCGCCAGCGTCCTGATCTTGTCTCGCTCAGATAGCTGCGCTTCCATCCGCGCGGCCTTGGTCGCTTTCTTGGCCACGCTCGGATCGTTCCCATGCTCCACCACTTCGATAGCATCGGTCGCGGCGGCGCGCGCATCCATTAACCCCATCACCGGCCAGCGCCCAAGGGTCAGCTTCTTATGCTTGCCAGCGTAGCGGTAGCGCAAGGCCCAAGATTTCACGCCGCTGGGCTGGATAACAAGGTAAAGCCCGGACAATGCTGGATCGGGGATTTCGCGGCGATTGTCGCTGGGTTTCGCGACCTCGATCGCCTTTGTCGTGAGTGCCTTTGCCATAGTCAATTTTCCCTCTGGGGTAACACTGGGGTAACGGATTAGCCGGTTAAGGCCCGTTACCCCAAGTTAGTAACAAAGGCTAACATGACACGCAATAGCTAACAAAACATGGCGCATATCAAGTGCGATAGTTTTACATAGTTAGGGCCAGTTTGGATATAAAACTTGACTGTTAATCAATTGGTCGTAGGTTCGATCCCTACCGTCGGAGCCAAACACTCCTAAGTGTATGGTTTTAAAGAAAAAAGGCACCCCTGCGGGTGCCTTTTCTCGTTTCTGGGCACATCTGGTGCACTCCGCTCGTCACAACTGGCGCATTTGCGCGCCCCGAAGACAGGAAGAGTCGCAGCGTGAAACGGTACAATCGCACCCCTCATTTGGAAAAACGTCCAAGCAATTTCTACTGGCGTCGCCGTCTTCCAAGCCCAAAAAATTGCGGGTCAAACCGCATTCTTATTTTTTCTTTGCGAACCGACGTCCCCTCTGACGCGAGAGAATTAGCCGCGCGCCTTACGGCGTTGAGCTCCCTCGCCATAGATTATGCGAGGGGATGTCCTGATATGGATCCAGTTTTGATGATGACGCTACTGACCGAATTGGTTCGCTTTGAAATTGCGGCATTCGAACAAGGTCGCGCGACCTCTGGACCTCGCAGCCTTGTTCAAGCTGAAATGGCATCGAAGCGTGAGGTCGCACTGCAAGAGACGCTGCGTGAAGCCATCTTCTTGCGTAATTGGAACGTTGCGCGAGCGCCTCTTGCCTACGTTGCCGCTCGATTAGGCGTTGATCTTCCTGACTGCATTGAAGCTTGGAATACTCTCGCTGTCGAGGCGACCCGCGTTCTTATCAACATCAGCGAGGAACGCGCGCGGCTCGATCGAGGCGACTATGATGGTCCTTCTGTTTATTTTCGGCATGCAACCAACATGGATCTACCACGGACAGCCCCAGTCCCTAATTCTCAGAAAGCGGCATATTCACCGGCAGGCTTTGCGTCTACACATCAAGAGTGTCGTGAGAGCGAAACGACCACCTCTCGCTTGGCAGAAACAGGCGTATCGTCGCTCCCTATCACTCTCCCCGTGGAGCAACTGCCCGCTTCTGAGATCGCAGATCAACCAGTTAACGCATCAAAGGCAGTGCAAGAATTCCCTGCAAGTCCGCAGTTAGGCGTACCAGCGAACGATCCAATGCGTTCAGATCGCATTATCGTATCAGAGCGATCCGAAACTGAACCGCTTTTGCTTGCAGATGCGTTCGACCAATACATCACCAGGAAGAAATCCGGATACACTGATGAATTTGGTAGCGAAGAGGTGCCTGACGCCGCGACTGGAAAAAAATGGGCCCAATCAAGTGAAAACGGGTTGCTTGTAGGCAAGCGCATTTGGGTTAGCCTGTTAGGAAACAGACCGTATTTTGAAATTCTTGATCAGGATGTTAGAGAAGCGAAGGCGCTGATGAGGCGTCTTCCAGAGACGCATGGCAAAAGTTGTTCGGAAACGCGAGATCTGCGCAGTTTGGTGTTAGAAACCGACGTAAAAGAAGCACGCGAGATCGAGATTGCCGTTAACAATGCAAAGATGGCCGGCGCCTCCCCTGCCAAAATAGAACAAGCAAAACTTAACGCCCGCATCCCACGACTGCGTGTGGAAACGATCGTGAAACACACTCGAGCCTTAAATCGTCCAGGAAAAATGTTGGTAAAGCTGGGTGAAGTGGCTGCCAGCCCTTTTGTAAAGCACATGATCAGCGCAAGGTCGGAGACTGCTATGCGAAAACAGGAAGAGAAACGTGATCGCCGTCCTTGGGATGATCGGATCTATAAGCTCTTGAACACTTGCGTTTTCCAAGGCCAGACTGATGGAGTTGGCGATCCCCTTTTTTGGGCACCTTTGATGGCACTTTTAGGAGGAGCCCGGCAGGAAGAACTTTTGCAGCTTTCACCAAAAGATTTCGAAGCCGATGGTGGAATACACTATTATCGGCTGACAAACGGAGAAGGACAGAGCATCAAGTCAGAATCTGGCCACCGGCTCATTCCAGTTCATCCTGAGCTTATTCGCCTCGGCTTGTTGGAACTGGTCGCCCTCCGTCTCAAAGAGGGGGAACCCCGCCTCTTTCCATACCTTCAACGCGGCAAAAACAAGCAAACTTACTCAGAACTTTTCACCAAAGACTTTACCAAGTATCGGCAAGCAAACAATGTCTACTGGCGCGGGCTTGATTTTCATGCACTGCGTACGACTTTTCACCACGCACTCATTGATAAATTGGTTCCGGGCTACGCTAAGCGCCGCATACTTGGGCATCGCCCTTTGGATGAAGGGGAGATTTCTTACTCTCAGAACGGTATCTCGGTTGCGACCCTAAATGTAGTTATCGAGGCGGTCGCATTTGATCTTTCAATGGTTAAAAGTCCCTTTGGAAAGCGTATTGATCGTGCCGAAGGTAGTGCAGCGCAATCGCCGCTTCGACTGGTGAGGTAGCCCTTTATCTTCGACTTATCGCAAGCAAACATAAGCCCTTCACGTTGGATTACTGGTCGCGATTAAACCCCAAACGATATGGTACTCTACTTTATTCAGTTGAATGGAAATCAAAATAGCGGCACTGTAAAAAACGTCTTTTAAGATCGGGCACATCCAGATTCAGGCCAGTTAGGAACCGCTTTGAAAATTTTAGCGACTTCAACTTATGCTGCTATTGCGATCATTCTCGCTGGAAATGCGCATGCAGAGATGTGCGACTACAAGCCTTCAAATCTTATCGGCGGTGCTGCCACTGCGTTGGGAGCCACAATAACAGGTGGCAGCGCTGCCGCTGGCGTCGGTATGCAAGCAGCCGGTTATTATACTTTGGTTCACGCAGGGTCTGGTCTTACCATGCTTGGCTCTACCGCTGCTGGCGCGTCTGCTGCTGGCACGGTCGGGATAATCGCTGGTTCGAGCGGCATTGCAGGGACCGTTGGAGCAATTCTAATGGCACCCGCAACAATTGTTGTAGGGGGTATAGCAATCATCGGCGTTGGAGCCTTTGAGGGAGCTTGTTATTTTCAGGTAGAGCGGATCACTGATCCATATGAGGTGAGAAGAGTTGTCGAGAGCGTCGCGTCGGCAGACGCGGCAATAACGATTGTGCCAACGGATGATGGTGACGCAATGGCCCTAAAAGTTATGGGCCAAACTCAAACCTATCTGTTACGCAATCTTTATATTGCGGATGGTCAATTGCTAAATCGGAATTTTGGCCCAAACACGAATATTGGCCCCATTTTGTACACCTCCGAGGCAATCACTGAATAACTGGCAAGTTACTGGCCCCGTAATTTTTCAAGAGAGATGCTAAGGGCATAGTCCAAGGCCACAGTCTGAAAGACCGTATCAGTCGGGTGATCTTTTGACACAGGTCTCTTTTGTTGCAAAGCCGACTGAAACTTACCCAAAGACAACTCCCGGCGTCCTTTCATTCCCATTGAAAGCCGCAGAAAGCCGCACTGTTGCGGCTTCCTACTTTTTAGAACTCAGGTCTCGCCAACGTCCGCGAGCAACAGCCGTGCAGCCAACCGCGCCCGCACCTGCCTGCGGACCCGGGCGAAGCTGTCCCACCGCAGGATCAACCACCGTAATTCTTCGAGCTTTTTGTCAAAGAGCAGGTCTTCGTAGGTGGAAACATTGAGAACGCGGGTTCCGTAGCCGGCCGACCGCTCGTTGGCGGCCTCGACGAGTGCGTCACCCATGGCTGCGATGCAGTCGTCGTCCCGCTCGTCGATGACATTGCCGCACTCTAACCGCGCCAACGTCTGCGGCAACGTACGGCGGTGATGGGTGGTGAGACTTGGGCCGATGCGAGCGTAAGCATCTCCAAAATTACAGCCCTCCCCGATTGCGCGTGCTGCCATCGTTTCGAGGGTCTCTACTCGGCGAATATAGCTCATGCTGCCACCTCGCCTTGATCATCCCAAACTGCGTCAGAGATGTCGTCAAACCCGTCCAGTAGCCCCTGTGCGATGTCGGTCAGTATGCATATCGTCCAAACAGCATCGTCGTTTGGGTCGATGTCGGCGAAGTAGCCAGACTCATCGCTGTCGATGTCTCCGACGTGTTCCAGGCTGAGCAAATCGCACAGCCAGTTGAGCTCACGGCGCAGGTGGTAGAGCTTGGGGTTTTTCCCAGCCATGGCGCGCCGAAAGCGTTGCAACCGCATTAAAGCGGGACGGCCGCCAAGCAGCAAAACTGCGTGCTGGATGTCGATATCGTATTGCGCGATGTAGGATTTTATCAGCGCCAGTAAGTGTGTCCGTGTCATTCGGATATCCTTCGTTTTCCCGCCTCCGCTGGCGGACAAGCACGAGGTCGGACTCCTCCTTTCTCCCTCGCGTGGTTTCATTTACGTCAAGCAGGCCTGATTTTATGTTTTTCTTGCTGCTCACAAAGAGGCAGCAAGCAAAACAGAAACTAAGCCAGCCCATCCTTTATTCGCCTCAGCGCGGGGCATCGCCCCGCCCCAGACTTGCTATGCCCCGGACGGGTTCAAGTGCTGGGCGTGCTGGACAGAAGGACCCTCTTGATCCAGCCCACTGGCGATTGCGTTTAGGGTATTGAGGCCGGCCTTGCGCCGATGGCGATCGGCGCCGATCTCGTAGTACTTCCGGCTTGCAAAATGGCCGTGGCCGCAAAGGGCCTGTGCCACAGCAACGTCGAGTTCTGCATCCGCAGCAACAGCGTCATAGATCAACGTGCGCACAATGTGCGGGCCATGGTGGAGACGCTCTGTCATATTGCGTCAAAGCCAGGTCTTGCCAAACGGCGTCCAGCCTTGGGCAGGATTGCCAAAAAGCGCAGTACCAATCCTTCGACCATACACTGACCACAGGTGCGTTTCGGACACATCCATCAGCAAGACGGCGTCCAGATAACGCGTGAGCTCCGGCGCCAAACGACCTTTGATTGGCGTGCCGGTTTTGGATGTCTCCAAATCGACAACCCAGCCTTCACTGTCACGCCTGAACTCACGACCCACCACACCATGTGTAAGGTCAAAGCTGCGCAATTGCAGTTTGCTCAGCAGCGCGACCGCACCGGCCAGGACGTAATCGCGTCTGCGATTGCGGATGTCATCCTGATCAGATGCCAGATCAAGCAATGTGTGTGCGGTCAGTGCGACATCAACGAGATCGATGGGATATTGCGCCAGTTTATGCTCTTTACGGCGCAGTTCCGTATTCGCGTCGAGTTTGACGGCGTTATGCACTTCCAGAAGCGCCGCATATACGTCATCCGGGTATCCTGCCTTCTTCGCAAAATATCCCAGAAAATCGCAATATCCCGCCACGCTGCGCAGTTCGAGATCGTCTTCGAACAGATCGTTCACGAAGGCCTCTGCTGCTTCCATCGTAAGCCCGACAGGGATCTGAGCACTTTCGCAGGCGCTACACAGACGACGCAGCGCTGAGCACATCGACTTGAGCCGCGATACTGACAGGCCCGAATTTCCAGCAAAGAGCTTGGCCATCTGGGCGAAGAATGGCTCCGGAAGATCATGATACGGCAGCTTCGGGGCCTTTTTGACGTAGCCTCTTGCTGCTTGCCGGCGCTTCCTTTGTACCTGTTGAAGCACGAGATTATCGGGATTTTCTGGATCAATCACGGTCATGATCGCAGAGAGTTTTGCGAAGTTCCGGGCGTCGCCACCAAACCGTCCCGCCATTTCCTCGTCGACCCTCACGTGGGCCTGTCTATGCCGCAGCCAGCGGTCCACCATGCGGATCTCAGGCGGTGTAAAGCTGGCTTCTATATCCGAGAGCAATCCCCGGAACGGTGCCCAATGCGCGGCCCTGAACACCAAGGCCAGCGGACGGCGGTCCGTTGCTCCACTCGCAAGAGCCCAATCAACACCTTCGCCGGTTTCATAGGCGTAGTGGCGAAGCAGCGTTTTTAGCCCGATGAGGCTGCCCTTTTGCCAGCCCTCCTCCGTCAGACGAGCGAGAAACGCCTCAGCCGTGTCCTGGCCCAGCTTGTCGGGCAATTGGTGACGACGCGCTGTTTCAATCAGACCGCGCAAGGCAGAGGAGACGCCCGCCCGGTTGTTGCGCAGCGTTTTCGCGCTAAACACCTTTCTTTCGTCGATATCGGAGAGAAACTTCCGCATGCGCTTTGGCAATTCTGCTTCTGTCACAGTATATTTCTTCATTTCTTGGCTCCTTTTTCCAGTGCCGCGTTCACGTCCTTGAGGCCTTCCATGCCGCGCTGCACACCCTTCTCCGCGTCAAAAAAGGCATACGTTTTGAGGACCGTCCCGGGCGAGTTGTTCAAAATGGCCGCAATGACGTCGACGTCTGCGCCCGGCTCGTTGATCAAAATGGACGCAATGCCGTGGCGGACCTGATGCAGCGTCATGTAGATGTCCTGATCTGCGGTGGCATACCGCCAGCCAGCCGCCAGATAGTGATACTTTGCCCCGCCGAGTAACATCGTGGGGTCAGGCGTCTGGATCTGTTTCATCACGAGCGGTCGTGCCTTGCGCATCCACCACTCCAAGATCTTTCGGGGGTCTACCTTCCCGCGGCGGCCAAATTCGGCGACCAACGATTTTTGGTTCTTCATCATTTTCTTAGGAATGCTCAGATGCACGTCTTTCGAATTCTGCGGCAAGAATATATTGGCATCGGTTCCAGTTACCGACAGATTAACCAAGGTGTTGGCACGCAAAGGCAAGAACATCAGGATGGCGGCCGCAGCCGTCGCAACGGCGAGTTTCAGCGCGTTGGTTTTTTGACCCTCAGTTAAGCTGTCAAATCGCTCGATTAGATCAACGGACTGTTCAAAAAGCTTTCCTGGCAGATTCAGGAACTTGTGCATTCTTGGTTTGGACCGAACGAGACGTCGGCAGAAATTCTGATTTTCCTCGGTCATCGTGTCCCAACCGGCAAAATAGCTGCCCTTGAAGAACTCTGTCTGAACCGTGAACAGATCGGGGTGGAAAAGCCGCGCAAAACGAAACACGGCCCCCATGTTTTTGCGGTTTGTTCGGGCGGCCAGCGGCTTCCAGTAGAACTCACCGGCGGTTTCCGCATCGAAGGCCGCAAGGATGTTTTCCAGGACCATCAGCTCGCTGACGTCAGGCTGACCCTCGGGGTCAAGCCGCCCCAATTCGATCAGACAGGTGAAATACCACGCCAGCTGTTCTTTGATCGACGTAATCGTCCTTGGTGCCAACGGTTTGCGGCTGTGGTTGGATGCAAGGCTTTTGTATTTCATGCCAACTGCCAACTCGTCGAGATATGCGGTGACGGCTTCCGTTACCGAGCTCGGAAACACCGGTGTCTGGCGGCCATGTGATACGCGTGGCAACTCGCCAATGCGCGCAGGCAGCAGGTCCGGGTCAATGCGGTCGGAGAAGACATGCAGCTTGTCGAGGACCAGCGCCCCCTTGCGCAGAGCGTTGCGACGTCCGACGTCCTGCAAATCATGCATCCACATCGTCAACTGATCAGACGTCAACGCCCGAGGCTGGATGCCGTTTTCCCGCGCAACCGATTGCAGGACTTTGAGTGATATCAGATCGGGGCTTTGTATCCCGCATCCCTTGCCGGCAGGCGCGATCAAGGCTTCAACTTTCTCAAAGAGATGTTTCCACTCATCGTCCTGACCGCGCATGCGCTTTGCCTCTGCGTAGCGGCCCGAGGCATGACCCATCAGGCTTTTGACATTGCTGTGCCAGGTTTTGAATTTCTTGAAATTATCGAAGCCTTCTGGCGTATCCTTGTTTGCAACATTCTTTGCCCATTTCCGCACGAAGGCATCGACGTCCACAGGGATCATTTCTATCGGACAGTTATAGGCCGGGATGCGGGGGCATTTATTAGCAGATCCGCGGATCTTTTTTCCGTTGGCAGCAGAATACGGGTATGCGCCTGCATTCAGATTATAGACAGCTTCGGCGAGGGTCTTTGACATGAGGTTTTCCTGTTGTTTCCTTCTGGGGTACTCGGCAGGTGGGTCCACCAGGCACTTTCCCAAAACTTCAAAATACCAAGACGCGTATTGAGGTGTTTTTTTCGCATTTCGGCGTTTTCAAAACGGAATGAGGAAAAAGGACAGCAAACGTGTTCAGATGACATTCAGCGGGCCTTTTCCTCACCTTTTTGCCGTTCGACATTTGGTGCGGATGTCGGCCTTAGGCCCCTCACACACCATCCTGAACTGCGCTCACATCGCATCTGCGGAAGCGGATCGTAGTCCCAAGACGAATGGATTTCAGAAGCTCATCGCGTGCATAGTTGCGGACGGTCGCAGGAACACAATCCAACAATTCCGCAAGATCATTCGCCGTCAATAGTGGCTCAAAGAGCGCCGTGTGATGTTCAGGATCACTCATCGTTGCAGCGCTGACGCCCTCGACGCGCCAGATCTCCGATATGGCGTAGCGGGCCCTTTTCCAGGGGCCCGGTGCCGTCGGAATGCTGTGATCACGCAGAAGCTTGCGAACAGTATCCGGATCAAGCTTCCAGCGCTTCGAGATCTGAGTTTGGGAGAGCACAGGCAACCCTGCGAGGGCTTTAGAAGATTTTCTGAGGTTTAACAGGCGTTTGTTCATAAAGAACAAATGGGTCCAAACGCCGATTGAGAAAAACTTTATTGATGGGAAAACGGGCGGTCAGGAAGCTAAGGGCGACGCGGCACGCCCAAAACAGGAACTCATGGGAATTCAGGGCATCACATCTATGATGATGCTGCGAGGATGGTACTTGCTTAGCTGGCGATTGGACCACTCTGTGTCTGCGTGGGATAATCTAATGTTCACAGAGGTGATACCTGGTGCTGTCCCATCCTGCCCAAGCTCAGCCACCAGCCGGCAATTCTTTAGGGTTGCCCATTTTTGAAGAGACCGTCTGAGCTTTGTCTTGAAAGGACGTTGATCTAAAATTGGTGGGGTCTTCGGCTCAATCGCCCAACACGTCTTCGGATCTACGGTTAAGAGCGAAAAGACTGGGAACCGCATTTTGTACCGAAGGGTGATTTGCGTCAGCAGCGCCACATCAAGATCACCCGAACAGTGGGCGATATCCTTGCTCTCCATGAGGGCGTAAGAATCCATGTTGGTCATTAGAGCTGCGGGTAATAAGCCAAACTTCCAAGAAAGGTAGCCGTTCTTGCCTGGTATCAAAGTGAGTTCATCAAAAAAACCGCTGAACTGTAGAAGATCAGCCACCGGCTTTGTCAGAAAACGGCTGCTTTTCGAATTTGACGCAAAGCCGAGCGAATGAAGATGCGCAACATGACAAAAATGCTGTCTTAGAGGTTCATCGTAAAACTGGTCGCTATCGCCTGCCTCACTGAGCCAGGCCTTCGGCCACGCTTCTTCTTCGATGTCCTGAAGATATATCAAAGCAAGTAGAAGTTTTTTGGACGTCACAGCAAAGGGTGAAAATTTCAGATATTCTGCTATCGCAAGAGATATGCGGAACTTGCCGTTATCTTGAACCATGATTTTTCCTTTTCAGTTGTTGAAAAGGATGTGGATCGGAAATCAGCGGTGCAAATTTGGGTTTGATAGGCATGCAAATGCGTTTGGCCAGATCCTTGGGTAGTTGTCCGCATTGATGTGCACGTCCTGAGATCTGCGATGCGCTTGCCCGCATTCATGTGGTCATATATCGATCAAGCGGCTGATTTAACGTAATTAATCGTTACTGGAACTTAAGAATTACTGAAATCCAGAAATCCAGAAATGGCCTTCGGCTCACTTGGTTTTGATTGGATTTATCTCCCAAGCGGCAGCGAAAGGAGGTTACGCAGAGATTTTCCTGTTCAGAAGAACTCCTTGGCGCAACGCCAACCCACATCGATTTTAGAAACACCAGGCCCGGTTCGTAGCTAACCGACGGCGTGCCCTTCAGATTGGGCCAAAACTGCATCCACCAGTATAAATCAACATTTTTGGTCGCAGGTTTTCGAGTCAAACCAGCATTCCAATCCATAAAATCGATCTGATGTTCCAGTTACGTCGAAACGATGGGGAGGCTCCGCAGAAATACACCCAATACACCCAATACACCCAATACACATCAATACACCTGTAAAATCCAATTAAGAAACGAGAAACAAATGACCAATACACCCCGCACAGGAAATCTTACCAAGGGAGAGGTTTTTGAGGCTGCAGACGCAATTCGTGATCGTGGCGACAATGTAACCCAGGATTCCGTTCGAGCCGAATGTGGCAATCGCGGTTCCTTATCGACGATAAACAAACACCTCAAAGCCTGGCAGGAGGCAGTCAAGGCTATCGCTTCGCGTATCTCTCGCGAAGTGACGCCAGAAGTGGAAAGACACGGCCTCGATTTGATCTCGAAAATTGCGGAACTCATGGCCCAGAGGGCGAATGAGCGCTGCGCACAGTTAGAAGCTGGGTACAAAGCTGCCATGGCTACCAAGGAGGAGGCACTTGATGAGGCATGCGCCGAGGCGGACCAGTACCATGCATTGCTTCCTGAGGCTGATGCGTGCATCACTGAGTTATCAAGAACAATTGATGCCTCTGAGGCAGCCAGCAAACAGCATGTTGAAGATGTCAAAGTTCTGAGAGGAAACATCCGAGAACTGGAAGCCAACAGAGACGTCAATCTGCTCAGAATTCAACAGGATCAGCAACAGATCAACAATCTTGAAGCCAAAATTGCCGACGCTCTCACCTCTGCGGGTCATTTTGAAGGGGTCGCAAGTCGCCTCAAAGAGCAGCTAACGGAACAAAACGAACAACTTGCTGCATCATCTCGCATCATCGGTGGCTATGAAGAGAGCCTGATAAGAGCGGATGAGGAGGAAGCGCAGTTGCGGGCTCGGATTAACCATCTGTCAAAGCAATGCGCCGGTCTTGAAATGGCAAACAAGGTACTTCTTAACACCAGCCAGATCTGTTTACCCAAGCCGGCGAATAGCGCTCACATCTTCGCCGCATAAAATCAACCGCCTCGGGGGTGGAAGCTGTTTTCCCGGGGCGAAAACATTATTTTATACTCGGAGTCCTTGGACACCCGAATTTTGACGGGTTGACGTGGCGGTTGCGACCGATTCAAGTAAGAACATGATCCACCCCGGTTTTCTTTCTCCTGCAGAGCGACGTGAACTTGTGTCGTG
>Ga0307981_1000848_pt1 | contig 29409 bp, 30 predicted proteins | sample OrgLakmetagen987_FD_201849 | JGI IMG/M metagenome (GOLD analysis project Ga0307981, IMG submission 201849) | Saline water microbial communities from Organic Lake, Antarctica - #987 | ecosystem: Environmental > Aquatic > Non-marine Saline and Alkaline > Saline | place: Antarctica: Organic Lake... | reverse complement strand
CTGCCGACAGATCGTTCGGCTAGTTTGGTTTGCATATTTGGGAATTGAGATGTGAGTGTCTGTCCACGACCGTTTAGATTGTAGAGGAAGGCTTTTGTGGGGTCGTATTCAGTTTGCGCTGAGGATGATGGTGAGGATTCGAGAAGGGTGACTGTGAAATTATGATGAGTGGCAAGGGTTAGGGCGGTGGCCATGCCGACTGGTCCGGCGCCGACGACTACTGCATGTTGTTGCAGAGGAGCTGCTAGAGCTTCGGTGGCGGCGATGTACCCGGCAATTAGGAGGAGGCAGTGTGACAGTAGTGTCATGGTTCCTTTGTCGTTGTTCCTTTGTGCAAATATGAATTGAGAGTTGGGAGAATGAAGAATGAGCCAATCACTACTAAGTACTGTTGTACGTTGTACGAGTAGCTACTAGCAACTACGATACCATAGACCATACTAGTGCTGGTGGGACGGTAAAAAAGATATTATCTATGTACTCGTATTTAAACAAGCACGAAAGGCCTCTACAGGTTATAAAATATTGTCATATCCGGCATGGACACCCGACACCCGAATGACGAATGACCATCCTTCAGAACTTTTGCATCTCATTCATTTTTCTACAAAGATATAAGATATGATAAACAAAAAGCAATCACAGCAACACAGCATGATGACCATGGCAGCCTTCCGTAACCTCTTCCTCCTAGCAACCCTCACAACAGCGGCCACAGCCTTTGCTGCAGGTTCTGCCCCTCCAATAAAATCCTATCTAATCACAGGAGCAAATAAAGGTCAAGGCTACGCACTATGTCAACGTATCCTTACTGAACAACCTGACACGCACGTATTTTTATGCAGTAGAGATTTGCAACGGGGTGAGGATGCCAAACAATTGTTGGTAGAAGAGTGCGGTGGCAGTGGTGGTGGTGAGGAAAGTAGAGTGCATCAAAGGGTAGATGTGGTGCAATTAGATGTTACCAGCGAAGACAGTGTTTCTGCTGCTTTGCAAACTGTTCGAAACAAATTAGGAAATGACAACAAGTTATCTGGCTTGGTGTCAAATGCTGGTATTCTATGGGGCTACCCCCTACCTGAATTGATGGATGTGTGTGCCACGGGTGTAAAACGTATATTGTGTGCATTCACTCCATTAGTTGAAGATGATGGACGTGTCGTGGTGGTTACCTCTGGACTTGGACCATTGATGCACTCCTATGCAAGTGAAGACCTTCAGGCGAAACTAATGGATGCAACAAGTTCATGGGAGGATACTCTTGCACCGATGATTGATGAATGCATAGCAGCGTACACAGATTCTGATACCATTGAAGAGCGTATAGCTGCATTTGAATCCATATCATTCCCTGGTGGACCATTTGCAGGTTAGTTCAATATGTATTTTTTACGTTGGTTCAATATATATTTTTTATCTTGTTATTCAATAATAACTATTCCATGCATCCAATGCATCCTCCATCTAATTGCATGTAACGTATCCATTCGCAGACTCAGCTCCAGACTTTCATATGTATGGTCTGGCAAAAATGTTTGGAGATGCGTGCATGCTTCGTATAGCAAACCAATACCCAAAGCTACGTGTAACATCAGTCGATCCTGGATTGGTCTACACTGATTTGATACTCAAAATGCCAAAGTATGCAGGATTGGCAAAAACAGAGACTTCTGCACAAACCCCAAAAGAGGGAGTGGAGGGTACCATGCAATTGTTATTCGATGATGTTGGGGAAAGTGGGAAATTGTATGCATTGAATAAGGAACGGGATTTGGTGTTTAGTGATATTGATAAGATGCCACAGAAACAGGAATGATTTTTTTAGTGTTAGGTTTAGGGGAGTGTGTTCAAGCAAGGGTGTATGCTATTCAGTATTTACGAGCTATGCCGAATGTGATGGAGATGCACCAAAGAGATACAAATACGCAGTTTCTAAATATATATGGTGAGGGGTTCTCTCTAGGAAATATTGCACTTGGAACAGCATCTTGCGCACTCATGATTATTGGAAAGAATAACTTGTGTATAACAACATAGAGAAGATTCCGTTTAATCTACTTGGATGTGATAATATTAAGAATGTTTATATTGAAGCAAAGCAATGTTCGTATGATCCATTATGATGTTTGTGTAATTACTGATAGCTCTAAAGCTTTCCCTTTGCTTCTCGTCTCATTGATCAATCACAATCCAGCAACCCACTCTCGAACATTCGGAATATACGGAATAATCCTACCAAAATTTAACATGAACAGTTGCCGAAAGTATGATCCACAGGCATCTGGCATATCCACAGTATCCAACAATGCAGGATAATCAGCAACCATTCTCTTTACATATGTTGCAATATTTGGATATTGTGCTATTCTGCCACCTGGGGATTTGAAGATGACTGTATACGCATAATCGTGGCGAGTTACCCATGCAAAGTTCTTAACATCAACTTCGGATATTGTATCACCAACAAGATATTTGTTTGTTGCAAGATGGTCATTCATTTCTGCCAATCCTTTCAGTACATCGGCGGCTGCCTCGTCATATGCTATTTGAGAGGTTGCAAATCCGCACCGGTATGCTCCGTTCCATACCATATCAAACCAACGTTTTGTTGCATTGTCCAACTCGTCTTCCATGCCAGCAGGACGTAGATCTACTTCTGATACTCCACCAAGAGACTTCTCTCTCTTGAGTCGAGCATAATCATTCAGTAGAGTCATAATCTCATTGGACTCATTCGTAACAATCTTGCCAGATTGAACATCCACCAACAATGGAGCTGTGCACCTTCCTTTATATTTCTCGCCCTCCTCGAGTAAATCACGATAACAATAATTGTAAACTCCTGCAAGATCACCTTTGATCAATTCATCTGCTACATTATTGTTTACCAATCGTGTGTCCATTGCAGCAGTATCTGGCAAGATCCACCCTCCCTTACTCGCCTTCTCTGCATTGTCAATAAGCGTGGTTACTGGAATATCAGTATCTAATTCCAACAGTGCCATTACTGACTTTACACGATGACACCATGGGCATGGATTGCCCAAATATAATTTATACCTTGATGCATTCTGATCATTATTTACATTTTCATTTGGCAACAACTCCAATGGTGATGGATTATTACCAGCTTGGAATGATTCACGTATAAACCGTCCTTGTTCATCATGTGTTACTAGTTCATTCATCATTAGTTTCCATACATTGAATGTTACGAATTTCACGACTGGTACAAGAAGTTGTTGGGGTGGGAAACCAGAGGTTAGGATGCCGAATGTGAATGGTTTCTTTGCTGGTGCGTCTGAGTACAATGAGGCATCATCATCAGTATCAGTGTCCGATGCATGGAGGAAAGTGCTGCAGGATAAAGATCTGGTGACCGGTAAGTTGTGAGTTCTAGCATTAGTAGGAGGGGATAGACCAAGGCCTTGGGTGACGCTGATGATCAGGCACAGCCCAATAGAAATTGCAATTGTATGGCAATGCACCATCGTTTCTCTTGCTACTATGTATGCTGCAGCTGGTTCGATCTGCCACACTAGCTCAACGTATGAAAATGCCTGCTCTGATATTGTAAAGGTACGATACTGGTATTGTTATGTTCTGCATTACTGTCTTGGACTTGGATCTTGGATCTTGGATGTTGATGTGATGTAATTGGATATGAATTGTGAGAAGGGGGAAATATGGCTATTTAGGCTATTCAAGAAGATGTTGTTTCTCAAGGTTCAAGGAGGGGTATTGATTTTGATGGCCCCCATCATCAACCGTTGAAAATCAATCAAATATTAAAATAGTCAAAAGAATGATGTCAGTTGAAATCTAGAAATTTAAAATGGAAATGTCTATGCAGCAAAATAGCTGAGCGCTGAGCGCGCTTCATCATCATCCATCGATCAGACCTGATCAGACAGAAGCAGGTCGCAGGCGCAGCAGGAGCGCAGGAGCCTTTGACCAGCTTTGACCGGACCCGGACCACGTTGACACAACTACACAACAATAATTATCGTTGTTTACCGCTAATCACTGAAGACTGAAGACTGAAATAACACCGAAACCCAACAAATACAAAGTGAGATGAATGACCTTGCGAGCAACATTGATGAGAACAATGTGGAAGAAATCAAAGTTTGTTTGCGCATGAGGCCTCTAAACAAACGAGAATGCAACCCCAAACTATATAAGACATCAGGTGAATATGCGTGGAAGCCCATGCCACAGATTAATTCGATAGTACAGGTGCAGCGGAGCGGGACGCCGACTGCAAAGAAAGATCGAAAGGCTGGAAGATCGATCTTTACTTTTGACAAAATCTTTGATGGTACTGATACGACTGAATATGTATATAATTTTGCAGGGAAGGAGCTGGTGCAGAGTACGATTGAAGGCCGAAATGGTTCTATATTTGCATATGGACAGACAGGATCGGGTAAAACCCACACCATGCAAGGAAGTGGGACAATACGGGATGGAATGATCAAAGGCAAGTTGGGAATTATTCACATGGTCGCAAGAGATTTATTCAAAGAAGCTGAATTGATTGAAGGACGTGATTTTGTTTTCAACGTTTCCGTTATTGAAGTGTACAATGACGAGGTGAGGGACTTATTCTCCGACTCTAATGAGGATAGCAGGCTTAACATCAGGGAGGATGCGTCTCGTGGGGTCTTCGTGGATACGACCAGGATTGAAGCCAATTCTCTAAAGAAATTGCTGTCTTGCTTGTCTGCGGGAGAACGGAATAGAGTGGTTGCAAAGACTACATTGAACAAGAGGTCGTCGAGATCTCATATTATCTTTAGCATCAATATTGATAGTTTCCCAGTGGACGACATAAGTGGTTCTGGTGAACACAGCCGAAGATCAACCCTGAACTTAGTTGACCTTGCCGGCTCTGAGAGTGTTCGACATCGTAGTTCTCACAGTACAGATCAAAGACGGAAAGAGGGCGGGAGTATCAATAAAAGGTGAGTCTGCTGACAATAGAACTTACCAGTTTCTATTCATTGCTATTTCTAATCCTTTCGTCGTTTATCTTTGATACTCCTAGTCTCTTGACGTTGTCACTGGTTATCCAAGCTTTGGGGGCGCCTTCGAAGCAGACCACTAATCTTCGAGGGCACATCAATTATCGAGACTCTAAGTTGACGAGGGTTCTGCAGCCATCTCTTTCAGGAAACGCAAGGCTAGCATTTATTTGTTGCGCGACTGCGTCTGGCCTATATATGGAAGAAACAAAGTCGACGCTTCTGTTCGCAAGACGAATAAAGCACATCAAGACAATGGCAAAGATAAATGTATTGGATGATGAAACAACAATGTCTCAGGTGAAGGAAGAACTTCATAGTGTGAAGCAACAAATGACCGAAATGGAGCAAAAGATGAAATCAATGGAATTCAAAAATAAACAGCTGAAAGCTCAACTAGAAGAAATGACTGAAGAAAAGGATGATGCCATGGAACGCGTTGTTAATCTTGAAAAGGCAAAGAATGTAGCTGTTCTCGCGGCTGTCGACGCAGCAGTTGCTGCTGCAAACGCGAGACCCCTGAGCAGTAGATTTGGGAAGCCGCCACTTTCCTCAAAGGCTACTGATGAAATGAATGGTGTTTCTACAGCAAATGATAAAATGTCTGGACAAGTTGGTTTCTTGGCAAATGTGATTGACCGCCTTGTAACGAAGAAAGACGAATCAGTGGAATTTGAATATACGAAACGACAAGAGACGCCAATACATGCCTTCGAATCGGATTCAACCATTGATGGAATTCGACAGAATATGAAAGCTGACAGCTCAAAAACAATCATGTCTGAGATAACAACTGCGACAAGGTACGGATCACATCGTAGCTTCAGCGACGGAGAGGATCCTACTCCCTTACCAATACTAGGATTGTCAGAGAAAGTAATAGAAATACACATAAAACACAAGATTGATGTTGCTAATATTGACGAGGACGCGCCAAGTGCGACAGAAACAAGTGGAAGTGAAGTGAAAGAAGAAGAAGATTTAAGTTATGGTGTGCCTCTCAATGGAATTCCGATTGAATAATTCTCTGCTTAAGGGGTTATAATAAATGAATGTTACGTATAGTAACGATAAATGGTGTAGCACATAACAGTTGGACAAGAAGCAGTGTGACTTTTAGTACGTAAAGCTTTTTGTTCGTAAGTTACAGTCCTGAAGTTCAAGTATTGATAATAAGAAACATTGCAGTAAATCCTCTACCTCTAAACCTTCTTTTCCTAATTATATATATAGGATTCATCGTTTGTGGACAACTGATTACGCTAATTGAAGTTTGTTAAGTAATAGAAACATTCAGTTTGGGTCTCTCTTCTTGACATATTTTGTGTCGTGATTACAACGATATGTAACTGCGTAATTATTTTTGTGTAGAGATTCTGTGTAGTGTTGTGGAACAGCAATGTGACATCTCGAATATTAACATTCGAGGTTCCAACCTTTAAGATTCTTTTCTTGTTAATAAGCCGTCTTGCTATTGTAAGATTTCAGGAGCTGAATTATACAAATGTCGTGATAGATCTTAATCTAATTTACTGTCCGATTCTACTGGAGGCTGACAACTACACTCGCACAGGCACTTCTCATTGTTTAATCCAGCGGCATCCAACAAAAGGCAAGGTCAAACTAGTTGCGAAATCAGGCACCTCATTGACATGAGCGATTTTGAGGTTTGAGAGAGTCCTCCCCTAAAAGGAGATTTTGCGCATTCCGTTAAACAACTCGAAGAACTTAATACAATGCTGCTTGTTCTTCTGCACTGCTTCGCTCTTCACTCTAGAACCACAAGATTTTGACGATGTAAACAAACTATTTTACAATCACATTTTAATACGTGTTGCGTCTTATTCGCTTGTAAGAGCGATTCTAGTCGTCGGTACAAAGCCCGCATGATCTAGCACACGATCCAGCAAGAAGTGTTGGAGTCGACCTATCATCTTCATAGCAGTATCCGTATTTCCGTGCTCTAGCCTTTTCTTTATTTTTGCTGAGCCAAAAGCAATTCTGAGTATTCCCGTTGTGGAGAGAAACCTTAAATTCAACATCATCTTGACAGGAATCAATCACGCCGCAGCTCTTTTGGCACGCACTTTTATTTCCTCATATACGCAATACATAGCACTATGGTTTGCAGTATTTCTCTTTCCGATCCAGGCGCATTTTCGCACATTGCCATTCTTCAGAGTGAATTCAAACGTTTTGTCGTCCATGCAATTATTTCCATCGCATGCGAATACAGGAAATTGACTGGGGCTTGATGACAAATTAGATGGCGATTCAGAAGCAGTTTTTGTTGGTAAACTAGGGAAATCAGGTGTCTGACTGGGACTTGTATCAGTCAGATAAATTGTTGGTCTTAAACTTGGTAAATCAGTGGTATTTGTTGTTGGCACTAGATCAGAAGATATTTGAGATGGAGGATTTGTGATACTTGGAGATGGCGAAGGCGAAGAGGAAGGTTCTAGGGATGCGTTGGATGAGAGTATCAATATGTCCTCTACAGACAGTGTTCTAGACCATACAGTTATATCGTCAAGCTCTCCAAGATATTGCACCTTTTTGTTGTACAACTCAAATGCAGCTTCTGACGCATATCCAAAACCTCCTAAATTCATTTTCCCTGTTGTGGTGAAGAAGACATGGTTGTCTGGCGAACTTGGTTTCAGACTGTCTAGAGTGGTCTTGTCCCCATCAATATACAACAGAATCTCAGATGAAAGACAACTTTGCTTTGGCACTGTTAGTGCGAGGTGGTGCCATTCCTTATCTGCAATGGAAGTTATACCTGTGACAGTGTATGCTTGACCTTTCTTGACGGAAAACGTTGGGATGCCATTTCGAAGGGTGATGACAAGATGATCCTTCGTCAACGATACGCCCCAAGTCTGCTCATAGTATACCAAAACCATGTCTTTCTCAGTATGAGATGTCTTGAACCAAAGGGAGACTGACACACCGTGTTCGAGTGAACTTTAAAAGTAAGGGTGAGACCCCTCGTATCAGTGACTTATTTGCATTTCAAGTTGTATGTGGTCTATCTCTGCCAGATCTACTCACCTTCTCCTGCAAAATATATATCCACTTGATACTGGTTCATCAACTTCCAAAACTCGCTTTTATCTGCCCCGTCCATGAATTGCGCTGAACAATTAACTTTTCTCACAGGATGTATGGCAGGCACGTGAGCCTCAACGAAAATATACTTAATGGTTGAATCCAGTCTAGCGGATTTTAAGACATTCTCAAACCAAGCAAGATGATCGCCAGAGACATCGCAAGTAATGGCACCTTCACCACAAAACACTTGCTCTCTATCAAAGTAATTAGTATCCCCATTACCAACCAGCTTGTAAGCATCTACTGAAATGATCACCACATTCCTGAATCTATACGCAAATGACGATCGTTCAAACATAGTATCGACAGGACGAGCGGGAGCACCTGCGACTGGCGTCTTAAAAAGATATGGTCCACTCTTCTGTCCATCTCTAAAAAATTCGTGCACGTAAGCTTGCCTATAGGCTGGAACTGTTGATAACTTTGTTCCTACCTGAACCTTCATTACCCCCCAGCTCGTGATCACCAACAGTTGGCAACAAGGCATCAAACCCAGCGGAATTGAATAACGCCTTTGTACTACTGTGGCAGTTCACACCCGCCTGATATATCGCATCATAATGAGGAAGGTTACCTCCTAGCTTAGATGCAATCCTAGCATTGGACAAACCACCAGGTCAAAGGGTAACATCTTTCTAATACATGTTCATGTTCTTGGGTGAGCGTGTACTTTCGCCGCAAAGCTAGTAAAACTATGGTACTTGTAAAAAGTGCTAACAAAAAACAATCCAATTGGCAGATTATTGAAGGAGATTTCAGACTACTAGACTATCTGACACTAGCTAGTAAAAGTTTCAAGTCCCATTCAGGTTTTATTGAGTACTCAAAGCAGTCTTCATTCCTTAAACCCAAAGTAGTTCCAGAAAATGGTCACATGGCTATTTGTACAACTCTTTTGCGCTATTCTTGACTTTACGCTAAAAGAAGTTGCTCTTTGAGCTATCATTTTCTCGTCATGCTTTGCCTCTCGTCGAACGTCCAAATTAAATCCCCGTGTTCATGAGGCTGAAGTTGTCATTTGTCAAAAAATGCTCCCTCGCTCATGACCAAGTCCTTTGCAACTGCAAACATCCTCATTTTTCGAACCCAATATTTAATTCCGATCAAACTCTCACGGACAGAATGCTGAAAAGAAAATAGTGGATGCAGCGCATTCGGGTATTTACAGTGAAGGGCTTCAAATTGAGCAAAAGAAATAACTCCTGGCAAAATTTCACTTTGCAGGGCTCTGAAAGCAAAGCCATTTCCATTAGGATCTAGAATCTGTGTAATCTCCCTGTAATTATGGTCTTGGATGAAACCAGCACCACCTTCGTCTATCGAGCTAAAGATAAGTTTGATCATTTCATCTTTTCCAAGAACAGCAAGACTACATAGACCTCTCGCAAATCCACCAAAGTCTACACAAACTATGAGCTGATTCTTCTCGTCGAGTATGATACCCAAGAGTTTACCAATCAAATCTATCATGGTGTCAAACCCTTTCATCGCCTTAACAATCTCTCCAGTGCTCACAAAGCCATCCATATCTACATCAATCATTCGAAACACTTTTCTGATTATTTTTACATGCCTGTCTTCTATAAGAAGGAATTTTGTGATGTAATCCAGAGGATTGTCCTCGATACTTCTTCTTTGCACTCTCTTGATCTTGGCTATATTAAGTCTTTGACTCATTTCTTTCACAATATTTTGCATCGTTTGATCATGGGGCATTTCAGAAAGAGTGTCTTCATATTCATCGAGCTCTCTTTCAAGTTTGTTGATATCAGTGGCAGAGATGCTCTGATACCGTTCTGACAGAGATATCCACAAGTTACCATTGATGAGACAGTCACCAATTGCTGTTATACAGCAAGGTATCATTTCATATTCCTTTTTAAGGATGTTAGCATCGGAATTGTTCGAATAAGACACCTGAAGGCTGGATACAACCATTGTCGATGCAGTGTTTCTATTCACCAGTAGCCCTCCTTTTAGGCATGAATGTGAAATGAAATTATGCACTTCCTTCTCCTCGAGGACAACTTTGCTAGGCACCACTGAAACTCGAGTAATAAACTCTTCAACTTTTGAACTCAATTGAATCCAAAGAACAACTTGACTATGACGCCCAAGTTCTAACCGATTCTGGTAATAGGGTATTCCATTCGTGGCATTATCATCGTTGGCGAAAGCGAACAACTCTGATTCCTCTCTTCCCATAGTAAATTTTAATGAGGACATAGCAGTTATCGATTGTTGCTGTTGCATCATATTTGTCTTCACGTTTACCATCATCCTCCGTATTTCATGGTTTCTGCGCAAGTGAAATGGAAGTTGCGGGTTGGAACCGCGAGCGCTCGTTCTACACTTGAGCGTGAAGTAGTCTGCAAGAAATGAAGCAGAACTTTCTTTCTTGGCCTTGATCCCTTGCTTCATGTGTACCACCCCCCGTATCACCGCCTTGACAATAGGGAAGCGCTTATGCTCCACACTGATTAACATTTCTTGAGATTTTCGTCCTGCACAAGGACGGTTGTAATCTTTCTCCTTTTGCAACTCGACGACTTGCCTTGTCAGCAAGTCATTCCTGTGAATCCTAATATACTCTTGTATTCTCTTATATTGTTGTATTGCCATTTGTTGCTTATAAAGTTGGATCCAGGGCTTCCTCTCAAACAATTCAAACCATTCGTAACTATGAAATGGATCAATCATTTGAACGGTAGATGTCTCGCGACAGTTGCGTAGACTTTCAGAGTCTGTATCTTGGTCAAAAACAACGCATGACTGCATTTTTAAAATGTTCTGATGGTAAAACAGAGAAACATCTGCATATACGTTTTCTAGAGAATTCGCTGCTTCTTCAGTCATTGTTCCATTCCTATCAATCCACTCCAGAAGATATACAGGTTTCAATCTCCCTGCACCACTTCTGTCTACTTGCGTGTGGAAGCTAAACATTTCTGCCTCCAATCCGATTATATTTTGGATTGCGTCAATCTTGAAAGTAAATAGACGCTCGGAATCAAGCAGAATTTGAATGTTTCGGTCTCTACGACTTTGTTCATCCTCGAGAGCTCGAATCTGTTTCACGTCACATTCCAACATAATAACCTCCATTCCCTTTTTTTCCTTGTTTATCCAATTCAGGAAACCATGATCATCGTCTTGTGTTGTCAAAACCTTTCCGAGTTCTTGAGTGATAAACGTCTGAACGGTCCGGACATTTTCAAACGTTTCCAGAAGCGACTGCATACGCACTTTTGTTCCTTCCGCTTGCGACTTTGAATGTCCCTTCAATGTGCCAATGAATCTCGATTGTTCATTTGCTGCAATCAAAATCTGTGACATGTTGGCAATTTTATCCTCCAGTCGAAGTCGTTGTGGGCCATTGATGAGCTTTTCTTTCAATGAAGTGAAAGTTGAAATTCGTTCGTCAATCTCCACCTTTAGTTGGTTAGAGTTGCGGGCACCTTGTCGAATGAGGAGCTCAATGATCTTTTGAGATCCAATGGAGCTCATTTCTTTATGACAGTTATGATGAAGATGAAGCAAATATGTCTTCGAAATAGTTGTCTTCAGCCTGCGAACAAGGCGCCTGCTGAGAAACGATCGACATTGCAATACGATGCATAGAGCCGCGCTATATTCTTCGCGCGAGCACAAACACATTTTGGACAGCATTCTAAGCCTGTTATAGGTTCTATTCGATGGTTTTGTTTGGATTTTTGGATCATCAAAGATTGTTTTAAACTGACATTCGAAAAATAATCCATATCATAATAGTGTAGCCTCTAGTAGCGGAGTATGCGCGTACTATTTACGCAATTAATCTCACAACGACCATTGTCTGTCTACATAACAACCGACATCCACTCAATCATAGGATGCTTTTCATTCAATGTACCAATTCCAAAAGTAATGATATTTGTACCAGCGACAAATCCTTGTAGCTCGATAGGCAGCACTGTCGATTTACCACCTTGATAACACCACTTCCCAGAGCTAGCAAAAGTGAAGTTCTTAACTGCACCGTTATTCACACTTACAGCTGCGGTACGGATTGTAGTTGCGAGATAAGCAACGTTCACAGAGTAATCTCCATCCGATGGCACGTCTACAACAGTGAATGTGACAGTGCCACCATGCTTTGACCCCAAATATCTGTGATTGCAGCGTATCCACGAGAAAAAGATATGTCAGAAAACACATGTCACAACATGATTTAACTCTGATGAAAGCATAAACGCCTGCTTACTTACTTCACCATTTTGGTCCCTGTCGATTTACAATCGAATAATTTGGCATTACCTCCGAGGGCTGCATCATCCACATAAATGCGTGTTCCAGAGAACTCACAATCAACACTTGTATCCCCAGGATTTAAATAAGCCTTACCGAGAGGCGTGAGATGCTTTCCTGATTTGTCTACTAGATAATTGTATTTGGTTTGTTTATTCCAGGTTGTCCACAAGGAATAACGTTCAATGTTCTCCATTTCCTCCATTTTGACTAGCGATCCCCTACCATGTGTGGCTTCCATTTGTCCTGTGATGCTCAAACATTCCTTTTTACTGTCGGGATGAGGATTCACTTCCTCCCAGTAACAGCTGGTTTCGGTGACCCACAGCTTACGGTCCAAAATATATTCTTTCCAATTGTTTTTTTCACCGAAATCTCCCAAATTAGCAATAAGACCAGTTATCATTATAGAATTATCTCCTACATACAAGTCATTCTAAATGGTCTCCCTGCAGTCGTAATGATGAACAGCGAACATTTTAATGAGCTCAATATCACAAGGATGCTGTGAGTTATTGCGCTCAGAATAGCACTCCTTAAGAAAATTAGCAAACCATGTTACTCCTTCTGTGTTCGCGTTGAGGGTAGGAGAAATAAGGTCAAGACCAGTAGCAATAGCTGCAGGCTGCACCAATCTTCGCCAATATAGAGCAGCTTCTTGTGAAGTGAGATCATTACCGTCAGGAGGAGGATTATTATACATCTCGTTGAACCCCATCAATCTTTTGATTTCAACACCATTGCTTCGCATGTCCTTGGCATTCTGGAGAACATCAATGACATCGTTTAACTTGCAAAGTGGACTTCCCCATTTTTCATCAAAGAAACATTTCATCTTATATATACCAGACTCGTCCCACAACCATGGCTTTGGAATCATTGGGATGAACTCAACATCATTATCATCTGCCCAAGTACCCTGCCAATCAAATGGAGTGTGCTGGTAATTGTAAAACCAGGACACAGATCCATTGAAGTGATCAACTGCTTTCTGACTATCAACTTGCAAACCAATGATGAGTCCCTTCTTTCTAGAACGGCCTGTAGGATTGGATGAAGAAGTTAGTGAGCTCGTAGCACTAGGAATATGTGAAGGTTGGCCAGAAGGGAACACGGAAGGTCTCCTGCTTGGTAAGCCAGCAGGGTTGTAAGATGGATAATTGCTTGGGAATGCACCCGGCTGCTGACTTGGTTCATTTGATGGAAACACGGATGGAAAGTTGCTTGGGCGACTGGAAGGCATTTCTGATGGGCGATCGCTTGGGAAACCACTGAGCTGCTGATTTGGCTTTTCTGATGGGAATGTAGATGAAACACTAATTGGGCGACTGGAAGGCTTTTCAATAGGAGCTCTGCTTGGGAACGTAGGATTTGTAGAAATGCTCGGTAAATTCGAAGGCACTGCCGATGATGGAACCATCGAGGATGAAGGTATACCCGAAGGCCTAATTGAAGGACTCACAGACATGCTTGGGACATTCGAAGGTACAGCCGAAGGAACCATTGAGGATGAAGGTATACCCGAAGGCCTCATTGAAGGACTCACAGACATGCTTGGGACATTCGAAGGTACAGCCGAAGGAACCATTGAGGATGAAGGTATACCCGAAGGCCTAATTGAAGGACTCACAGACATGCTTGGGACATTCGAAGGTACAGCCGATGGAACCATTGAGGATGAAGGTATACCCGAAGGCCTAATTGAAGGACTCACAGACATGCTTGGGACATTCGAAGGTACTGAAGAAGGATTCATAGACATGCTCGGCAAGTTCGAAGGCACTGCCGATGGAACCATTGAGAATGAAGGTACATCCGAAGGTATGAACGAGGGACCTATAGACACGCTTGGTGTGTTCGAAGGCGCCTCAGAAGGATTCACAGATGAACTTGGCATTTCTGTTGGAAATGTACAGGCATCACAACACGCACGACTAATTCTTACTTCTCCGCAGTATCTGTCTTGTCGCTTTTTCACCTTCGATGCTTGTTTAGTGAACCATTTACAATCTTGTTCATTTCCATTTTTCAGATCAAACTTGAAGTCTCGGTCATTATCACAGATTGATACCGTTATTTCTTCACATTGCACAAAAGCAACATTTTTGTTAAAAGTGATGATGCCAATGGCTGCCGTACAAACATATCGATTAAAGATCATTTTTGTCCGTGAGGAATCTTTTGTTGTTGCTGTTGTGAGTTGTGAGATCATGACAAATTAACGGACTTTTCAAGAAGAAACTTTAGTGATAAATATGACAGAGTAACGGACTCTTCCAGAGAATCTGTACTATGACAAACAATTTAAAATGCAGCCGTTGTGATGGGTTTTAGTATGGCAGAGCATCGATTTTTCTACCTGTTTCATTCTATTCCCATCTACAGTGCGAACTCAAGATAGCGGCTACGGGATGTTTCCACCTATTCCCATCTACCATGCGAAATGAAGAAAAGAAGCGGCTACGGGACTGTTAAATCTGTACTCATTTTTTGTCCTTAACCGGGATTAGAAGATGTCTATCTGGAAAAAAAATCGCCATGACAAAACATATTATCCTAACAGCTTTCGCTCAATCAATAAGAGAAGTAATGTTGTCGAAGATCAGATCTGCGACGTTCACTGCATTAACAGTACTGATACCTTCGGACACGTTTCACAGGCTTCAGGGTTCAGGGTTCAGGGCCCCAAATTAGACGACGATCGAGAGGTCGAGGATACAGAAATCACGATTCAGGAGTGAAACAACAAAAGGCAGCTCCAATCAGAATACGGCGACAGGTTTATCGTAGTGCACCAGGAGCTTTAGAAATAGCAATATCACAGCTATCCTGCCTGGCATTTTTCTCTTTGAAACGTTCGTTTGAATACACAAAAACATCAGCAAAAGAACGAAAATAATTCGAATGAAAAATATTCGTTTCTTCTTTTTGCATAACAGATTACTCCACACTTTTGATTATCAGCAAGATTGTTTTGAACTGACATTCGAAAAATAATCCAAACTAAGAAGAGACGGTTACCAAAAGCTTTGTAAAAAACCTACTATTGTCCCTAAGACGATGATGATGATAGTTCGGCAGATTCTTCAAATACATTTAACAGCTCTGATGATGATGATAACTCTGATTTGGACATTGGTGGCGTTGCACATGTTCATTTGTCAATATCGAGTAAGGTTAGAAAAACAATGGGTTCTGTTCGTCTAACACATCATTTATAGAATGTGTACCAATCAAATAAACCAAGAAATCATTTACATAATCCATAAGCAATGAACACAAATTCCGGATCCAGTGACACGTTCTTGAATAGCATTAGAGAATCTAATGCCTTCAACGCTTTAAAGCAGTATTCATATTGTATTGCCGTTCTCTTTCCTTTGGAGAGGGTCTTCAAATATGCCATAGACAATGCAAAGCATCACCAACAACAGCCGGCTAGCCCCATTAGTAATAATTTCTCATGATTTCAGAAGCATCAGATAATTTTTGATTCTAAATATAAATATTACTATTTATTTTGTATAATCCTCTAAAGCTAGTAAGCACGTGAGCGTATAGTATCTGCCTACTTATTGCTCCTTTTTAGATTCACTTGATGAAGCAAATATACAATATACAACCCCAACTGTTCAGCAGTACAACGACTGAGTGAACGAGTTGTTACAAATTCGCTTGGAACACCAACTAAGGCGGTTGTCGTCTTTCCAAATTTTTCTTCGCCATCTGAGGTAAGAACAAGGGCTGATCCTCTGTTTATGCCACATTCCTCGAGCAAGGAACGAAATTCTTTCTTGTATTTACCACGGGAGCCTCTTTTGCCGGCAAGGATTTCATCAAGCCCGTACAAAACCTTATCATGCAGTTTGACAACGCTATCACTAGAACTGAGTTGCTGACCATTTGGACTATTAGTTCTTTCCTTGGCAGCAACATCTACAACGTGAGGACTCTGTTGTCTTTTTGCTGTGACAAATTTAGATTTGATAGCATCTGGAATCTCATCACAAGATGTAGACCCATAACTATCAGACTTTTCATTGGGTTTGAAAAATCTCCGGATTTCAGAGACCCAGCTGTCACTAGTTTTGTGTGATGTCTTTTCTTCAGCCTTCACACCAGTACTCGCGAGGAAAGGATTACTGATGTAATCTGATACTTGCGAAGTCCCAGAAAGAGAAGTGGTACTACCGTCATCAGCTGCTTGCGAAGTCCTAGACTGGACAGGTTTCCTCTTCACGACGAACCCTTGAATATCACCTATCCAAATTTCATCAGTATTACATGAAATACTTTTATTGACCTTCATAGTATTAGCTGAAGATGAAGGCGCTCTTGAATTCATATTGTTGTCTAGTTTTTTTTCTTCGGTCTTTACAGCGGCTGACTTCTTCTGGTTGATCTTCATATCAGTAGCTGAATGTGAATGGACATTTGATTTCATCTCGTCGATCTTCGCATCAGTAGGTGAAGGTGGACAGTTTCTCGGTTTCGTCTCCTGAGTATTCACATCAGTAATTGAATGCGAACTAATTATTTTCTTCTCGTCGGTCTTGACAGTAGCAACCGAAGATGTGTGGTCACTTGATTTCTTCTCGTCAGTCTTCACAGCAGTAGCTGAAGGTAAATGGATACTTGAATTTTTCTCGTTGGTCTTCACAGGAGTTTTTGAAGGTTGATGTATACTTGCTTTCTTCTCGTCTGTCTTCACAGCAGCAGCTGAAGGTGAGTGTACACTTGATTTCTTTTCCTTGGTCTTTATAGCAGTAGTATCTGCAAATGAAGTGCCACGAACACCATTAGAATCTTTCGAAGTCCGAGGTTGGACAGAATTATTTTTCATGACGAAGCCTCGAATGTCATCAACCCAATTCTTATTAGCATTACGTGATCCATTCTTCGTACCAGATGCACTGCTACAAGTGACATCAGAGTCGCGAGAAGAAACAGAATGATCGGTCTTTCCTTTGACGCTTGATCCTCGAATATCTTCTACCCAGTTCTTATTATTGGTGTGCCTTGGCTTCTCTTCAGACTTCACACCAGTGGTGTCTGTAGGTGAAGTGCTGCATACACCATTGGAATGTTGCGAAGTCCTAGTCTTAATGGATTTTTCATTAGCACTGGATCCTCGTGTATTATCTACCCAGTTCTTATTAGTATTCCGTGATCCGTTCTTCACATCAGAAGAATATCTACTAGCGATAGTAGAGTCGCGAGTAGATTCAGAATAATTGGACTTTCCATTTGCACTGGTTCCTCGAATATCATCCACCCAGTTCTTGTTAGCCTTGCTTCGCTCATTCTTTTCAGTGTTTGCACCAGTAACAGAAGATGTATTTGAGCGAACACTGCTATTCTGTGTACTTTCTGTAGAGCTAGAGTAAGTTCTGCTGCTAGCATTATTACCCCTATATCTGGTATTTGTTCTGCTCTGTTGGTTTTCCAGACTTGCTTCTTTCGCCATCCTAGCAGCAATATAAGGATCCACGTTGGAAATGCTACTCATGCGAACATATTTGCTCTCCACAAGAACATCCAAGTTAGAAAGTATTGATACCTTTACCATTGTAGGATAGATCCTGGTGACCTTTCCTCTTTGTCCAGAATAAGAACCCCCGGTAATCTCAACAGTGTCTCCCTTGGAGAAAGCAGAAGTGACACGGTTAACAGGAATTTGCACATGCACACGGGGAGAGTAGGTCTCACTAGTCGAAGATCTAGGAGACGCAGAGCCTCCAGAGGGCGTACCAGCACCAGTATTCTTTCGTGCACTAGTAGTTCCTGTTGCTCTACCGACATTGACTGGCGTACGAACCCTCGAATAGAAACCTTTTTTGGAGGGTTGCGAGTACCGTGCAGAAGAAGAATACGCCGAAGGCTTGGCCGCAGTGGCGCGGGCGCTTGTTGTTCCAATTGGCGAAGTACGATAGTTTCCACTCATATCAAATCCTTGACCAGTACGTACGCCCTCCCTTTGGTGATGCGATGCACTTCTTTGACGGTGGGACGCATTACGAGAACCATGAGATGATCCATAAGGGGATGTTGAGTTGGCCTTCTGTTGCCTTTGCTTCTTTTGCCTCCTCTCAGATTCTGTGGTTTCGGGTTTATCTGTGGATTTGCCACTAAGAAAAGCATATGCAGCATTGATTCTAGCAAAGTCATCGCTAGCAGCCTGTTTTTCTCTATCTGTGGCATTAGTGCTTGTACGGGTATCAGGATGGTACTTAAGTGCCATGCGTCTGTAAGCTGTCTTAATTTTTTTTAGATCGAAAGAGCCGGGTTCAATGTTCAAGAGAATGCATGGATCTGAACTATCAGGAAGCGAGGATGTGTATTGAAGTTTAGTAGAAGATAAACGAATTTTTGTTTGTGTTTTGAGTTTCGGCATCTGCATGGGCAGCATCAAAGAAGGATTAGAAGAGGCAACTTCCATTCCATTTTGAATTATGGGTGGTGTAGACGCAAGGAATGCGTGTGTAGAACTAGTTGCAAGCAACACGCTGAGGATGTTGATGCTATGAAGTTTCATTTCGCAGTCTTTACTGGCTTACAGCAGGTGTTTGTGAGTTGATTGCTTGATGTGGTGTTTTCTTTCTAGTTGTCGGTTGTGGCAGTTGTCTTTTTGTCAAAAAATGAGAGAATTTCAATTTGAAAAACTCGAAAAAATAACGATTTTTTTTCAAAAATCATCGTTAAGAATGACGATTGACACTTTCTTCGCCGTTAGAATGTCAGATTTGAAAACGCTCAGATTTGAAATTTTGGATATATAATAGGTTACAATTTCAAATTCGAGTAGCAAGAATAATGTCAAACAGAAAACAGATAATCAATCAAAAACAATATCGTAGGTCGTAGGCTCCATGCTCCATCCAAGCGAAGCTACAATTAGCTATGTAGTCGCTTGTAGCGAGAGGAGGATCATCATTCATCCAATTGATGATTCATCATTCAACAAAGTGGTCGGCATGATGAAGCATCAATATGAAACATAAAATGGACATCTGCAATCTCGTGAGAGGTACGAGAACCATTGGCTTGCTATACTGTAACCAATCCTTACCGATGGATACATAATATGTGTATTATAGCTTTTATGATGCATCTTTAGTATTGCTTTCTTACGAAGATTCATTCTTCTTGATGAAGCAAATACACAAAATACAACCCCAACTGCTCAGCAGTACAGCGACTGAGTTGTCGAGTTGTTACAAAATGATCTGGAATGCTCACCAAAGCAGTTGCCATCTTTTCGAACTGTTTTTCGCCACTTTTGGTAAGAATAAGGGCTGATCCTCTGTTGATTCCAAATTCTTTGAGCAAGCAACGGAATTCTTTCTTGTATTTCCCACGCGATCCCCTTTTACGAGCAAAGATTTCATCGAGGCCATGTAGGACCTCATTCAGAAGCACGATCATGCTGTCGTCAGTGCTTACTACTATATTCACCTCTACTTCTTTTTTCTTTGGAGGCTCCTTTTGACTATCATTTGAATTGCTTTGAGGCAGTTTGCCAGAAACTTTATTTTTGGTATATCCACTTGGAATCTTGTAGGAGTTTGCATACTCATCTGGTAAATCCCTACCAGCCACACACTCCTTGAATCCATAGCTGTCACTCCATTTTACTGCTTTTTCTTCAGTTAAATCGTACAAGAAACGGCTTGGTTCAACCGGTTCTGTTACCTCCTTTCTACTCCCATTTGAGCCAAAATATGAAACTCTCTTCATGAAAGCATAAGTGATGACAACTGTCTGCCTGGCTCTTGTCAATGCAACATATGCAATACGACGTTCCTCATGGACACGATTTGTGGAGAGTGATGAAGGATGAGGAAAGACACCTTCGGTCCATCCAGCAAGGTAGACATCGTCGAACTCGTCTCCTTTCGCCTTGTGCATCGTAATGAGTCGTACAGGCTTCATTGCAAGCTGCTTAGGTTGCCTTCCTCTTAACATATTCACAGCCTTTGATTCAGAGATGGCAGTTGATTCGTCACGACTTCCTCTTTGATTCAGGGACGGAATTCCATGTTGCTTAAGTGCCTCCTCGATAAGTTTGAGTTGACTGCTAGATCTTACCATGATCGCAACGTCTGTGGAGTCGAAAAAACTTTCCTCTTTCATGCCTCTTGCATCTCCGTCTTCAAATTTGCGAAGAATTTTTGCAAAAGCAGAACTTCTCTCTTTTGACCTCTTTCTGATTTCAGCCGCAATGAATTTCGCTTCCTCTCTTTGGTCCCATAGTCCTTGGATAAAGACAGAACTTCTGGACTCTTCCATAAGACCTTCTTCTAGAAGAAGCTGTTGACCCTTTGCGCCACCAGAATCGATACGATCTTCCACTCCGTAATTACGCTGGTGCTTCTCTACCAAGTCCGATATAGACATGGCAGCTGCTGGACTAACATCATAAGACACGGACTGAGTTGCAACCTGCTCTTGACCAAGCAATACGTTCGCCGCATTCAAAATATGTCTGGGAAGACGATAATTAGTCCCGAGAGGAACTACCAAACCCTGAGGGAAATCGTTACGAAATCCCTCCACAGTGAGTGATGGAGCTGCTCCGCGCCATCCGTAAATGGATTGATTCGAATCTCCAGCACAAATGATTTTAGGCACGTGGTAGCAAATGATATCATGCCTCGGAGATTTGGTAGGAATGGGGTCATTGCCTAACAAAATTGGCATTTTCGCATCTCTATTTGAAATATCATGTCGCTGGTTTGGAGCATGACGCTGTATTTCCTCATCTTCTGCACCAAGAATTATCAGCCTCAGTAATTTATGCTGTGATACACTGACATCCTGATATTCATCCACGACAATTTGCCGAAGCTTAGAGCGCACAGAATGGAGCGCATCTGGGTTGCTCATAAGGAAATCGTGCGCCATCAACGCAACATCAGCTGGATCAGCCGTCCCCAATCCAGCATGAGTAGTCTAGACACGAAAAGCTGAGGTAAGTTTCATGAATAAATGGAGTGACATGTTGGCATGACAACAAAGGAGCTCTCACCTGGTAATCTCCCGAAATATCTAAAGCTAAAAGAGCTGCATTTTGCGGAATTCCTAACCTCATGGCAAGCTCCACATAATCATCTGGGTTCAATGAGTTATCATCATCTACACGATTGTCCACCCCTTGGAAATTGATGGTATATGAATATGGAGTGGAGAGCAGCCCAGCCTCCTTCCATAGTTCCAGACATCGGGCAATATAATGCACGAGAGTCCCGATCGACTGCTTTGAATCTTCAAGTGCACTCTTGTACATCATAAGTCTATCTTTTCCCGATCCATTGATTTTTCCCAAACAGCTCCTGATTCTATTCTTCATGACCTTGTTGGATATAATTCTCAAGGGTGCGTCGTTGCAATTATTAAACTTTCTTAAAATATTGATGGCAAAGGAGTGGATCGTTCCACACCACAATTGGCCCTCAATCGTATTTTTCTGAGAAATATCCATAACGTCATCGTCATCACTATCGCTACCATTCCCCTCGTCCATCATTTGCATGGCTTTCACTTTGAGTGCCTCGGCATCTCTCCGGGTGAAACTTAGAATGATCATATTCTTCGGCTCGATCTCATTCCTTCGCAATAAATGGGCAATTCTCCCCGCGAGAACTGTCGTTTTTCCAGTTCCCGCACCGGATTCCAGCAGAATTGCAGGGGCATCGGATAAAATTGAGTTATGCTGATTAACATCTGCCAAGAATTTTTCTCCCAGGGCACTCTTTGGCACCTGTTTCTTTGCTTGGCGTTTCCCCTGCTCCATAAAATGTATGCCAACAGATGGAATGCTAGCTTGTGGGATTTGGTGCAATCGGTCTAGCCTCCTCTTTCGCCTGGTTTCGGTGTCAAGCTCAAATGTAGATTCCTCGTCAAATAACGATGACGAGGCAAATTTTTGTCCCTGCGTGAATCCATTTTTTGGTTTCAGCATGGTAGAGTAGAGATGTCGAGTAATTGGCTTAATGAATCCTGCTTGAGTAGGTGCAAGGGTGTGCAGGAGTAGCAGCAGGAGTAGCAGTCTTTTCCAAGATTTTGTACATGTTTCATTCATTTTATCTAAATGTGTAATTTATTTAATCCATGCAAGCTATAAAAACAGATCCCTTCAATTCCCGACTGGCTGAAATGGTTGAATGTGGTGGAGTGATGTATCGTCTTGTACTGTATTCTACAATACAGTAGTATGTACTACGATGCTGTTGTTTAGTTACTACTGTTGCGTGTTGTTGCGTGCTAGCGTGCTGTATTGTGTATGTTAGGTAGGCATGGAAGATTTTGTGGCTGTGGAAGAATGGCGCGAAAAATAAAAGAGATCACATAAACATCCATTCAATATCTCAAGTTACTCCCACCACCTGCCAACTGCACCAGATGTCTTTGATGTGTTCGTGCAATATGAATGCAACCACTGAACAGAGCTAACAGCTGCCGCTGTATAAAGCACAATCTACTTCTGGTGGATCTCATCACTCCAGGTCCAGCAAATCTAAAATTTATTCGTCAACTACTTTATCAGCCAGTCATTCACATCATTCATTATTCATCATTCATCAGTCATTAGGACATACAGTATGACGAGCGACAACCATATTCCAGACCACAAAAACATTGACTACAGAGGCTTTGCATTTGTCATTCACAATGTGCACGGAATGCTCCTCCTACACTGCACGCGAAAGAAAAAGAAAGGACCACACCATCAGCTACCCGGGGGACACATTGATCACTTCGAATTCGACTATGCAATCGAACAATGCGGTGCAAACCCTGCCCCTAACAAAATACTCATGGAAGCTGCAAAAATGGGAACGGCAAGGGAATTATTCGAAGAGACCGGTATGGATGTTAGAGGACAGCTTGAACGGTTAGATCCCATACCACTCCATGGGAAACATCATGGGCTAGTTCAAAATATGCTAGAGAATAAACTCTACTTTGTCCTGAATGTCACAGATGAAGACTTCTTGACCGAACAAGAGGGTTTGAAGCATTCCGATGATGATAATGGAAAGCACCTGGCTCTAAGAATATCTCATGAGCATTCTGGGTTTATTTTTGTCAATGATCCGCTGCAATCAGTTGATAAAATTGTCAAGCATAGTGGTGGGACAGGAGCGAAAGCTTTACGAATGTCCATGAAGGTCAATGGCAAGGGCAATGATAATGGTAATGATCTCCGTAAAGCTCAGGTGAATGTCGGAGATTCAAACGAACTAAAGAGAAGCGTTAATCCATACACACCATCGAATGAAAAAGGGTATGCTCAAACAGTAGATTTGCTTCCTCCTACTAGGCGACGTCAAGGATTATTTTGGTGCTTTCGGAAATGCTAAATACAATCATTAGGAATGAATATCAATTCGGCTCATACATTTGTGATTATGCACCCATCCATTCTCGGCTATAGATGCATACTGCAAGTTTGATATATATATATATATCATTTTCATAAAGGAGTCTTGCAAACTCCATAATCCTATGGTATTATACGCATGCTAGCTAAAGCTGGCTCTCTGCTAGATAATCTGGAGACAGCATTTATGTTTATCAAAATTGTTGTTTATATCATCTCAATTGTCATAATAATCCTTTAACTATTCAAGAATATGAATTGAAAATGAATGTATTTTAATTTATTTTGGAAATTCGATGACTTATTACTGAACGCCAAGAGAAGTGATAAGTGGATGGATTAACAGAGTAAGGTAGGTACACAACTGCTCAATGAAGTTTTGCGAGTTTGAGGGTAAGAAGAGGGCGGGGTCATCGGCCATCTCTCGTGGTCTGGCACGAACAAAATGTAACAAAAAGTTGTCTTCCGGTACAGGGACTCGAACCCTGGTCTGGAACGTGAGAGGCTCCTGTGATAACCACCTACACTATACTGGAATTTGATGCCAGTGCAACTCATATCTAAAATTACAATACTATATTATTTACAATATTCCCACCTAATAATTTCCTCAGATTTAGAATTTAGAGTTTACAAACATGGCTTAATTTACATTAATAACGCATTGCCTCATTTGCCTACTTGACATCTTTTAGCTCATAGTATTTCATGAGGATTGAATTTACGAGCCTGTGATAATATGAAATCGCACCTGTTTTATGTTGTATTCTATGAAAACAAATTGTCACATTCACATAAGTAATAATTAAACACAAACAGACACAAATACCTTCTGTAAGATACAACTTTGTAGATCATTCGACAATGAAGTTCACACATCGTAGACAACAAGGAAGTCAACACTACAGTTAAGCAAACCAAATGTTCCAATACCAAATGCTATTGATGAATCTTCTTCTAATCAAAATTATAGTCTTTATAAAAACACGATTTGGTGGTTGCTATGCTTTTGAGTAACGAGTACATACGTCTGTCTATACTGATCTCTATTATTCGAGATGTGCCAACGGAATGTTTCCCATCGCAGCTGTAAATTGATATTTACTCAGCAACCATCTTCGCTGATTCTCCAAAGAGAAGAGTATCGGGCATCAAAGGCATGTTGATGGTCATGTAGTTAGCTGCAAGGAGAATAGTGAAGAGTCCAATAGCGGTCCACTGGACGATATTGTAATACTGAATTTGGAAAATCGTCTTGAATGGGGTAATGAAATTACCGCTGCTATCATAGTATCCAGGAATAGTATAAGTGTAATCGCTGTTCTCATCTTCTTCTTGGTCATTGTTTTCTTCGATCTTACGCCGTTCCTCAGTGAGAAGACGACGGCGAGCAGTAGTATCCTCATTATCTAAGACAAGGTGGACAACAATGGTGGATCCTAATTTCTCAGCCTCTTCATCGAGGGACTTGAGCATACGGGCAAGAGAAGCATCCACAGCAGCAGCCTCCTCCTTGTCATCAACATGGACGAGAACGGACTCGAGCAAATTTCCCTCCTTGGTAACGGCAGCCTGAAACTTGGAGCCAGCAACACGACTAAAATCTTGGGCATTCACGAGAGGAGCATTCACATGTTTCAGGAGCTTTCTTCCGTTCTTTCCCTCCACATGGAAGTGCCCAAGGGCTGCTCCATCCTCCTCGACGAGGGAGGCAAGAGTTGGCATAAGCGAGAGATCAACTGCTGCTCCAGTAACTCCAACGACAACTCCACCATCTGCCCGCGAAAAGATATCAGGAACAACGGTCATTTCGGGAAATTGAACAGTGCGGTATTCGCGTGTATTTCCTTTGCTGTCGGCATCGTGGGTGGATTTCCAGAAGGATACGATTCCTCCAGCGGAGGTAGTTGGCGACGAGGAAGAGGTTCTGTGGAGAACTCCTCCTTTTCCGAGTTCCATTACTGCAACTGTTGTGGCATCTGCACAAAAGGCGGAAAGAGCTGAAGCAATTGCTAGTGAGATGATTGATCTAACCATGGTGATGAATGTGGAGTATTAGGGTCTGGTATGGTGCAACTAGGTGACTGGGTGATACGCGATACGCGAAACGTTGGATTAGCAGAGAGCAGTGCATTGATGGCTTTCTTAGCTTTTGTTAGGCGGTTCCCGTCATTTGAAGGCAGCGGCGAGCCAGGCTGTCGCTAAATGTGCCGACTAATTTAGCTTCAACCAAAGTGTTCGCTTTGCCGTCTTCTAACGTCTATCCTATTTTTAACGGTTTATTTATCGTCCTCCTTCTTCTGCGCCAGGAAAATCTATTTTCACTGCTTTTCAAATATATCTGGCTGGCTTCATGTTTCATGTTCGTGTCTATGATTGATGTTTTGTTTGAACACAAGACACAATACAGGAATACGATTGTCATCAATCCAGTGCCAATATAATTCAACAACGAACGAAACTACATGTTGATCTCATCGAAAGCTATGAAAGCTGCATGCCTGTTATCAATGTTGAGCCATGGACTCGCCTTCACAATATCTTTCAACACGAAAAGTCTAGTAGTAAGCACAACCATGCTCTCCATGGGCTATCTTGATGATCTTTCTCCATCACAACCTGACAATGACAAAGAAAAACCTGCACCCCCACCAAATAATCCATCCGGCGGTCTGATACCATCCGGAAGGGGTCCATTGGGATCATACCTCGATGCTGTATCCAGTGGCACTACCACTGCGGCTTCAACGAACAATTCGAATGATCAAGATGATGATGATGACAATAATAATGGAGAATCATCAGAAACAATCGCATATCAGCCCCTTCCAAAACCAGCTAGTTGGACGAATTCGTATCTCATGGACTTTCTCACAGATGATGATCCAAGAACTGATATACGAAATCTGCTCACCCAGCGATCTATCCAATCTTTCATGCGTCTTCTTGAAGAATGTCGCGATCCGCACAGCGCAAAATGTAAGAATGTTGTCTTTTTGCTTCTATATAATGAACCATAAATCATGAACTGTCATTTCGGGTTTATCTTTCCTTTTTTTCCTTCATGCTCACCTCTACTCTATCACAATCAAATAATGCAATCAAACAAACAAACAACAGGGATCCAAGAAGATTTTCTCCAGACTGGAAATCTGCTCGACTTCCACGGAACCGGTGCCAAATTCATCGAACAATTCGGTGGGACATGGGATTCCCCCCTTCTCGAAATGATTGCTCGACCCAAAGACAGGCTAATCGTTTCTGCCAAACGTCGAGGAAGAGGCCATGGCGGATGGACGAAATACAATCCGTACTTGGAAGAGCGATGGATGGAATTACAGATTGACATTGATCCAGCCAATTTAGCCTTTCGGATCTTAGCCGTGAGAGAACAGATTGCCAGTGAGTGGGTGAAGGATCTGGATGTGCTGATGGATGCCAATGATCAGATTCTGGATTCGTTCTTTGATACGAATCGCAGTAGAAGGAATGCTGGGGGAGTCGTAGGGGTGGAGTCTGGGTCTTTCGTGAGGACTGCAGCGAATATGATGAGTGATAGTTCTCGTTTTGCAGTGACGGCTTCGTCTCCGTTTCGAAGAAGTAACTTCGATCTGATGTATAATCTGTGCACTCAGGCTGCGATTCATCGTATTTTGAGGGAAAGTAAGGCGGCAGGTCGAGAGAGGGAGATTTCGTTCATCTTTTTGAGAGATTTTTATACGGGTAGAGCCGAGGAGTATTTTGATGGTGATTTGCAGAGCGGAAGAGCGGATGATTTCATTGACGACCTGCTACAGACCTCTCCATCTGTTCTATCTGCGGAAGGAGGAATAACTGGTCTGGTTGATCCAGTGGGTGCTGCAGAAGAAATCATTAAGATGCGAAAGGCAGTCGCACAAGAATGGAAAATGATGATGGAACTTGTAGCTGAGGATCATACTGGTCTTCGCCAGGCATTGCTGACGAGTAGAATGGACGCTTCTCCTAAGGAGAATAATGATTCAGCTGGTTTCGAATAGTGTATTCATATGAAACATCATTTGTTAAATGAACCATATACTATCTAAAGCAATACAAAGCTGCAATATCTAGATTGTGACCAGCAAACTATTTTTAGAACATGAAGAATGTATCATATTATTTTAAAGTAACTTTTGAACATGGGAATTCCTCAACCAATCCACACTCTTATTCTTCAGCCCTTTCATACCTCCCTCCAGCTGATTCTCGAAATCGTACACGACGGCCCCATCGCCCAAGCATGCATCTGCTACACTGTTTGCAACTTCTACCCAATCCCCTTCCTCGACAGATACCGAGCTGCACGCCATGGGCATCTCGGTTTCTTGCATAGAATATACCTCAAATCCTCTTCCCCTTCCATCCTGATCACACTTCATTTGTAACAATGATTCAAAAGAGTCTGAAGTGATGATTGCAAGAATTCCATTGTCGGGATCAATGCTTTGAACTATTTTCCATGTGGGCGGTGAAACTTTTTCATCGTTGGATCTTTCATTGGCAGTGTACCATCCAACTATTTGAGATGATCCGGTGTCATCATCTGCAATGAAAGCCTGTGTGATTCTGAGGGCCATGTCTAATATGGGTTTTGTGGGCGGAGTGTGACATACGGGGATGGCGTCGGTGATGGTGATGTTGGAGGAATTCGTTCCAACGAGTATTCCATGAATTTGTGTGGTGGGGTTCGTGGTTGCGTGTAACATCATTTTTGTGTATGCCACTTTGCTGAACTGTACAGATGCCATAATGAAATGAAGGTGTCTTTGTTTTAAGGGGTAATTGTTAGCCCTTCTCTAGAGAGTGGAGAGAGTGTAATTTGTATTACTATTGCGGAATGGTTGTATGGTATGTACAGTACGAAGGTATCGTAGTTTGTGGCGTTACCATTTGCGACTACGAAATATTTATGCAGCTCCAACCAACCCGACATGGACTCCATCCAGCTCAGCAGCTCAATCAATCGTCTGAACAAAAATTAGAAAGAACATAAAAGCAAACCAATTCAAATGAAATTAACAGCCCAACCCACAACCATCACAGACATTCAACGACAGTACACAACAGTAGCGCAGCACATGAATTGCATATTAAATTTTTATTGTGTTCTATGCATCATGACGTTATTTTACTGTTTGTTCATGCTTATTTTTTATAACGCAAATTCATCAATATTATGAGTGGAAAGTTGGCATTGCTGTTATGAAGTATCATTTATCATTTACAATTACACTGGATCCATGACGGACAAGTTTCTAATGGTTCTTTCTGAAACATCGATAACTGTTCAAGCCAAAGGGTCACAGTCCAAGCGCATTCAAAATATTACAGCAATCTATGAATCATCAATATACCAAGACTTGCGACCAATGACATTGCTGGCAATTGCACTATTTGGGCATCACTACAATGGTATTGAAATTGTCTGCTGTTTTGCAATTATAATGCAATCAATTCATTGCATTGATCCGTGCAATCATATCGCAAACATGTAATTGCACTTTCTTTATTATTATTCGTTATTCGCTTTCACTACTGTCACTTTCCATCTCGTTGTCACTGCTTTCAGCTTCGCTG
>Ga0307981_1000847_pt1 | contig 29414 bp, 28 predicted proteins | sample OrgLakmetagen987_FD_201849 | JGI IMG/M metagenome (GOLD analysis project Ga0307981, IMG submission 201849) | Saline water microbial communities from Organic Lake, Antarctica - #987 | ecosystem: Environmental > Aquatic > Non-marine Saline and Alkaline > Saline | place: Antarctica: Organic Lake... | reverse complement strand
AGACATATCCATGGTGAGGCGGGGCTCCTGAAAATCTGCTTTTTTGGCTTCGACACCATAAAATTACAGCTTTTCAGAACGTTACGCCACCCTCACCAACACCTCATGCATAATTCGGGTTAAGATAATAACTTTGCTCCAGCGCTGAAGTAAGGCCTGACAAAATATCATTTACAACAAAGGCTGCGCTGATCCATCCAACGAAGGTACCATCGTCGCCGCCTGCTGATGTAGCGGCATGTATCGGCATGAATAACGCCGCCCCATTGCGCGATGCTTCGGCCTGAATCAGCACAATCGGTGGTGTCAGTCGCGGGCTGCCGGTATCCCGCGACTGCCGCACGACCTCTGCGCGTTCCTGATCAAATGTAAGATCTAGCCCAATCGCCTTTGTGTTCTGGTGGGCGGGCTCCATATACTTAATGACAAAATGTGTGTCTTCTTGGGACAGGCGGCGGAAGTTGAAGGAAGGATCAACCTCAGTACGCATTTTCTGTGCAAAAGAGGCGGCCCTGTCATTGGGAACTTCAACAACCAAGCCTATGCCCGTGATACTTGGCAATTGATTGACCAAGTCGAGCCTCTCTGTGTAGGTCGCAAAATCGCTTGCGGAGACATCATCCGACGCGGCAACGAACGCTGCTGCACCTTTGATGACCAGCAGATAGGTCTGCATCCGAGCGTTCAGAACATCAATGCCATCTTGCGTCAGTGTTTCAAACTGCTGCGCGGCAGTACGCGAGTGATAATTCAGATTGATTGAGAAAAGGACGCCGGTAAGTGTAACAAAACCAAGAGCACAAAAAAATTCTAAACGAGAGAACAAGACGCAATACCTCCAAAACGACAGCCTTACCGAGAAGAAGCGTGCGATTTGATCGCTGTCCTTTTTCTGACGTTAACTTACTCTACTTATTGGTGTTCTTATCAACAAGCATATTTCTTGATGAGACATGTGTTTGAGTCCCCCGATTTTCGATCAGGAGAGATCCTGCCGAGTGGGATTATGCCGACCCGTCAACGGAAGACAAAAATACGAACTCGGTGGTCAGACAACCGTCAGGAAAGTTTGGTCGTGTTATGGCTTATGGAAGGTCGTCTAAGCGCATGGGATAAAGTAGATTATCCCCTGTTTCGCCTGTTCCGAGGTAATCCACCCACTGGTCCGTCGCTTGATTATACCGCTTATACCGCTCGATCTTTTCCCAAAGCTCATTGAAAATGCTTTGTTGTTGAGAGATGGGCAGCCTTATGTACTCCTCCTCGGTTATGTTCATGATCCGTGATTTATATGGCAAACCCTCAAGGTATTCCGGTATGGCAGCTGCCTCTGCAAGTGACGCGCCAGAACGTCCGGCAACACGATCTGGTCTGCGGCTCATGTCAGCGGCTGCGCCCAAAACCTGTGCAAAGAATTCATCTGGATTTATCACGCTTGCCTCGCCGCGTTCGGCGATCAGTGTGAGGGCCTCGCTCAGGTCGGATAACTGCGCCTTGTTCAACAAAAGACGAATTGAAAGCGGTTTTAAACCAGTGCGTTCGAAATCACGGTCCGACACATAGGCTTCAAAGACATCTGGCGCGCGGGTCCCCTCTGTGCGCCCAAGAAAAGCAAGCTGCATGGTTTGCCCAACCGCAGAAATCGCCCGGCTCAGAGAGTCTACGTCGGAGGGCTCTTCAAAATCCCCAGGTTCCTGTCCGCCTCTGAACGCCAGTATCTGATCCACGATAAGTGTCGCCATGCGTTCCGCTTCTTGGCGGTAAAGACCGGCATCACCGTCAGCTACCGGAAAATATAGACCTGGCTGGTTTTCTTGTCTTGTAAGGGTGCGATACGCCGTTTCGGCACTGTCATGGTCTGTATTCCCGCGCTGCGTTCGCAAGTGCATCACAGCGACCGCGGCGCCCAACTGCTCTTTTACGATTGTATTCAAACCGCTTGCACTCAGCCCCGTGGCGCTAAGGGGATCCCCTTCTAAGCGGGGCCCTGCATCCGTTACGACAACGATGAAGCGGGCGTCAAACCCCATCCAGTTCATCGCTGAAATCGCGTATTCCACACCTTTGAAACTGTCCTCACGGAAGTTTCGCGAACTTGCTTTGGCCTCTGTCATCTCAGCAATGCCGCTTAAAAACGCCTCTGATGATGAGCCTTCTTGCAGATCAACGAAGGTCTTGACGTCATACTCTAGTCCAGCGGCCCCATCTAGATTGTCCCTGTAACCGATCAAACCGAATGAAATCGCATTCGCCGCGTCAGATCCCTCAACCTGTGCAAGGACTGCCCTCAGGGCGTCTCGGGTGCCGCGAATATAGGGTTCCATCGATACTGTCGTATCGACAACAAAAACGACCCCCGCCTTATAGCCCTTTCTTACGGAATCAGACGCATTTATCGGAGCTTTGAGCTCTGGGCGCGGACCGGCACGATCTGATCTTGCAACGGCGACCTTCAAAAGGTTTGTGATAGTGCCACTTTCCATGATCGCTTCTTCGCTTTCTAGGATTGGTATCACATACAAATTTTGCCGTTGATCCACGGTTGTTCGCGGCCCAAGGGCCACGATCGTAGCAGACGGAGCGCCGCCATTCTCTGCTGTGGTCGCATCGGCACGCAGGGCTATTGCAGGGCGACCGGGGTCCTCTGATTCAACAACGTCATAAAGCGAATCCAAGTCCTTGAAGAATAGCAGTCGTTCCATATTGGCACCGCTTTCGAACGTGGCGACAATGTTCTGCTTCCAGTCGACAACCGATGTCGACGGCACCCAAAACAAGCCGTCCCCCCCATCCGAATAGCCGACCTGAACCCAGTCAACGCCTCTTGCATATACGTAAAGTGCGCTCAGCGGTGCGATGCTTTCACCCTGAACACCGTCAGGCCCATCAAACGCCGCTACGCGGTCGCGGACCAAAACCCGTTGAAAGAGTTGCTGTTTGCCTTCCATCAAAAGGGGTCGTTGCTCGGCTGACAACGAAGTCGCATGAGAGGCAAACAGGACAGCCATGCAAAACGCAGCGCAAACAGATTTTACCTTTTGTTTAGTCATTATCTTACTCCTTGACTGGGAAACGCATCGCATCCCGTTTGACTGCTTTTGTGCCTAATTCGCATCTTTGAGCCGCTCTACAGCGCGTTTTGCAGGGTCGGAGCCAAGATCTGCCGCTCGTTGATATTCACGCCGGGCTGTAACCGGGTCTGCAGCGAGAAAAGGTGACGTCGCTTTCGAATAGGTCAAAGGATCCAGCATTTCGGCCACGCCAATCAGCGCCGTGATGCGTTGTTCATCGGGCAAGCCTCTGTCCAGCGAACGCTGTTTCAGCACGGCATAAGCAACTTCAAGCGCTTCTGGATCGCCTGTCGCGATTAATCTGGCAACCTCGGTCTCAGGATCCGAGCTTGCCAATACGCTTTCGGCACTTTGTTTCGTGCCAAGGCTGACGGGTTCATCGAAATACTTAACCATCTGCAAACTTATACCGCTGGCCGCGATCACAATAATTACAACCGCCAATCCCCATTTCAGATAGCTTTTTTTAGGCGTGGGATCGCCAATTGCCCTCTTTGGGGCAGTACTTACTGTGGTATCCTTTTTTTGAAGCGCTTCGATCGCAGAGCGGAACAAGGGCACAACATCTGTGGGGCGTTTTGTCGGATCTGAGCGCAACATTTTGCTAAGTACTTTTGTCAAATCGGGTGGTAAACCGTATTTTGCCAATGAAAGATCTTTGCGCCGCGCCTCAAGCGCTCCTACGTCTTGCCCTTCCCCCGGTACTCTGTGCCCTGATATCCGCAGCAGAACCAAGCCAAGTGCGTAGATATCTGTCGCAGCGGTCGCTTTGCCGCCGTGCATTCCCATCTGCTCGGGAGCCATAAAGCTATATTTTCCAGCGCGACTATCGCCAATAATCGACTTTTCTGTCCCAATCGTATCAGAGGCCAGACCAAAATCGATCAACTTAGAGCCCATAATATTATCATCAGGGACCTGAATGTTGTCGGGTGCTATGTCGCGATGTACGATGTTCAGACGGTGCAATGCAGCCAGGCCGGTCGCAAGACGAAGCCCTAACTTGGCAACATCTTCCGCGTTCAGTCTCGCACCTTTTTTAATATAGTCAGCGAGCGATTTGCCAGGGATATATTCCATCACCAAAAAGAGACGTCCTGTGCTGTCGCGCAAGGTCGTCTCATAGCGCGCTACCGCATCTGATTGCACGGTCCGCAACAGTTGGCTTTCGCGCTTGAAAAGGTCGACTGCCTTACTGTTGCGTGCAAATTCAGAAGACATCACTTTGATGGCAACCTGATGCCCAGTCGTAATATTTTCGCCCAGAAAAGTCGCTCCCATACCACCTTCCCCCAGCAATCGCTGGATGCGGTAGGTGTCCTGAATAACGTCTCCGGTCGAAAGCCCCTGAACGGCTTGTGCCATGTTTCAATCCCTTTTTAAAAGCGTCGTTCGAAACAAGCCTTAGCGACCCGTCCGTTTCAATTGCAAAGCCGCATGCTTGGTGAAGGTTCGAATATCCATGATTTGAAAGACGACTCCTGCAAAAACAAATGACATCGTAACGCCAAAAATAATTGTCAGAAATCCTGCAATAACCGCTTCGGTACCGCCGCCTTGAATGCTGCCACCGAACCGAATGATCATGGCACCAGTATAGCAAGAGCTGATCACCAAAAAACCTGTTGCTATCCAGGTAAGCATTTCAAGTGACTTGTTAAGTATATCCCGCATCTTCAGTTTCTCCTTATCTCACATTGCTCATCTGTCCATCAGGCCAAGTGCAATACCTCTCAGGTCGGCATCAATGCGGCTTACCTCAGAATAGCCTTCGGCCTGACGCAGACGAAGGTGTTCACGTAAAACCTGAAGGCATTGTTTGCGTCGTGCACTTCGACCATCAATTTCTGGCGCTACGATCTTGGCTTGTTTATCAAGCAATTCGGCCGAATACTGATCTGCCAATTCTTCAATCAGATTGGTATAGTCAAAGGTTTCTTCACGCAATAAATTCTCCATTGCGCGCATGGCACTTTCAGCTTCGACTTCAATTTCTTTTATCTCTTCCAGCTCGGCAGCAAGGCCGTTCTGAATGGCTTCTCTTTTTGCGTCTTGGAGCATTTGGATATCTACATCCAATGACGCGGCATTTAGATACCGCTGCACGACCTGGTTGCACATCAATGTACCTGACTCCATGAGCAGACGAATAGACCGGTCACGCTGGGTATTGCGTTCTGCTCTGGCGCTTTCGACATTATCCCTGATCTGGGCGAGCTGCTGGCGTGCCCTTGGTTCCGCAAGCGCGGTCCGAAGGCTGTCGATGATACCCAACACGTCCTGCTCGCTTTGCGCGGTCAGCATTTTGCTATCAACGGCCGAAAGTTCCCCCAATGCGGCGACCAAATCAGCGGTTTGGGCACCCGAGGTAATTGCAAGCCCGGCAATCACCAACCGCGTCCCTGTAAACCGGTCCCGCGTGGCTTCAGCAGACAGAATATCGAGCGGAGGGACTTCGATGCGCGATGCACTAGTGATCCGATCTAATGGCGTGCGGGCATCGCCCCCCCGAGACACAATCCCCCCGACTTGGCCATGCAAACGACCGTGACGCACCATCGAAAAGTTTGTACCGACGATTTCGGCCGCGTTGCCCAGCATGTCGTGTAAGCCGAGCGGGTTGGCTCTGAGCGTACCTATGACTTGAATTTTTCCGCCAGCGCTATCTGATCCTCCATGTGCAATGAATTCACTTTGCTGTTCTCCCTCCGCAAGAATTGGACGCGGCGCACGAAACAGAGTTTCCTCAACGGCTAATCCTCCTCGCGCCGCATATTCCCACTCTTCCTCAGAGGGGAGGCGCAGATATCCTTTGGTTTCATCGGCTGTTGGCAATGCATCCGGGTTCTCCCGCATCAACCAAAGGGTATATTTTTGGGCAAATTGCTCATACTCAAGTTTGCTGTGTTCTGTTGCGGGGAAAAAGGCGCGACGGCGCGGGGCAGAGGCTGGGCATTCCGCTTCCATAACCGCAGCATACTGCGCCTCAGCAAGCTCGTATTTCGCCATATAATAGTGGCCTTTTGATCCGCTGGTATCTTTTCCGTCGGAAAACGCACCCGAGACATAGGACCGCCTTAGGCCGTTTAGATAGGGTTGATCGTTCCCTTCCTCCCCCAGAGTGACCGCTACATCCCCCAAGACTCCGTCTGAATTAGGGGTGTTGATACGGCGAAAAACCATGGCCCCGCCGCACGGCATAGGCAGCGTCAAGTCTTCCTCAGCTGGTTGCGGGTTATAGTAGCTGTCCTGCCAACTGATTTCTGCGTAGAGATTTTTGGCACTCACCAGAAAGAAAATCACTATCATTGACTGCTTAAGCATGGCGCAAAACCTCATCTGGAAAAATGTCGTTTACAGCGCGAACTGCCCAAATTGACGCCGTAAGCGCGGTTATCAGGCCAAGAAGCAACGTCGCCATGACATCCCAGAAGCCCAGATAGGCCACAGGGCCTGACCCGGACTTCGAAAAGAATTGGTTGATCAGGGCCAATGCTGGCATGACGAGGGCAAGCGTTATGACGATACCAGTCAAAACCAGTACGACGCTTTGTAAAATCGGAATTGTCCGACGTGCTGACTGAGGCATACCAATCAGATCGAGCAAACTGAAACTTACGCGCTGGCGTTCAACCATACCTCGCAGGTTCGCGGCCATTGCAGCCCAGAATCCCGAAATGGCAAGGGCAGCAACAACGGTATAAAGAATGTTCAGATTGTTCTTGAAGCCCAGCAACAAGGACACATTCTGAGCTCTTGGTCTGGCAAGGACACCTTGTTTCTCAAGACTATCCTGGACGTCATCAAGATCATCAAGTTGCGAAACATACAGTCGAAAACTTGCATAAGTCTCAGGCAGTTCGCCCGACGTCTGCCATTCATCAACGCCCAGATCAGGGTTGTCGCGAAAGCGCTCAACGGCGAGCAGATCCTGTAGCGCAATAAACACCGCCATTTGCGCAAACGTCTCTTTGGGAACGATGCCAACAATGTCAAAATCACCCCGACCAGTCTCAATCTGACCATCGACGCTGCGTTGGATCAACATTTCAAGGGTGTCTGTTGCGCCAAGGTGTAGTCGTTCTGCCAGTTCCTGCGTTATGTAAACCTGACCCGGTTCCACGCGCGCTCCGACCGACAGCAGAGGGTCGCCGTCGCCCGTTGGGATCAACGGCACCGACCGCTCCAGTTTGCGTTCCGATTGATTTCTGATGGCATCGGCTGATGTATTGATAGAGCGTGTCCGTGGGATCACAAAGGCCACGTCGGATCGCTCAGCCAGGGTTCTGAAAAAGATTTCGTCATGACGACCCGCACCGACGGAAATCAATTCTCTGTTTGAAGGGTCGTCAATCAGCCGCCCGACCATATTGCCGATCACGCCATTCTTAAGCGAGAGAATTATCAATAAAGGAGCAAGTATCCCAATCAACGCCGCAACGAAGCACAAAGACGATTGCCAGTCGCTGCGCAATTCACGCAGGGCTAAAAATAGCGAAAGCGGCTGACGGGTCATACACAAGCCCCAGCACTGTTGGGGCCAGGAGCATCGGAAAAGAGGCTGTGATTTATCCCGGATCGCGTTTCAAGGCGATGCGACACCCGACGACTTTTGGCAAAAGCTCCTCTTAAAGCCTGATGGCTGGCAAGAACGACCGCTGATCCCGCATCCTGAGAGAGGATTTGAATCAGTGCCTCGACCTGAGCCGCGTTTTCCGGGTCTAGCGCAGAAACAGGTTCGTCCAGCAGTAAAAGGTCCGGCTTTCCCATCAGGGCCCGCGCCAGCGCTGCGCGTTGGCGTTGACCTACAGACACTTGGTTGGGGCGGCGCAGCAAAAGAGGACTAAGCCCCAAGGCACCCGTGACATATTCAGCCCATTGCGGATCAGGGTTTTGTCCGTGAATGCGCAAGGGAAGTTTGATATTCTGGTCCAACGTCAGATAGGGGATCAAAACGCTGGTTTGCAGGACAAAGCCGATCTTGCCGGCCCTCGCATAATCCGATCTGCGCAGGTCTGTGGTAATTTGAAGACCTGACAGGCGATGAGAACCGGAACATAGGTTTGTTGGTACAATGGCACCCGCAATAAGCCCGAGCACAGTGCTTTTGCCCGCCCCACTTTGTGCATCCAGTACAACAACTTCCCCGGCGGCGACGTCCAGTCGCTCAATGTACACCGAGAACTCGGTGCCAAGTTGGACACCGAGGTCACGAATTTCGACAATGAGCGTGTCTTTCGTCATCTCTGGATCCGCAGGCTGACACCGCCCAATTCAATCACTGCCTGTGAGTTGATCTGTAGAGGCGTATGGGCAGTTAGCGCTATGCCATTAACTTTGGTACCGTTGGTGCTACCCAAATCCATAACCATCAGTTTACGCTCGTCTTGATATATTTTCGCGTGTTTCCGGCTGATCTTTGGCGCATCAATTGGCAGATCAGATGCCCCCGGTCGGCCTAACACACTGCCATTGCGCAACATCTTTCGCGTTAATTCAAAATTGAGTTTGCGCCCGTCTGGAAGGTCCGCCAAAAGCCGCAGCGCAATCTGGCTTGAAACCCCAGCAGCGAGGGCACCCTTGTCACTTTTGGCTCCCGATACAGAGATTAGCGCCACCGCACCGGTTACGACGCCCACGCTGACCAATGCCATCAGTACAATGGCCCAAAGGGGAAACCCATCATTTGATGAAACAGGCGCATCGGGAACAACAGGGGCTGTTTGTACCGCGGTCCGAGCGGGAGCGGGAGGCTGGGCCGGACGTTGGTCACACGGGCCTGCTTTAGCAATGAACGGCACACCTGAATCCTTCAGGAAATTTGCTAGTGTATTTGAAGACGACGACAGGTAGACATCGTTAGAGTTGCGCAAGCCCGCTGTATTGACGCCCACCACACGCGCACAATCATCAAGAAGCGGCCCGCCGGAATTCCCTGGATTTATTGACGCTGTATGCTGCACCAACTCAATTGGGGTGTCTCGGTTTTCCCAAGTTCCGTTGGTAACGCGGCTAATCAGCCCATCTGACAAGGTTGTTTCCAGACCATCAGGGCTCAGCACGTCTTCCGACTGGTGGTCAGAGGCCCCCGGAAAGCCCAAGGCATAAACAACTTCTCCTTTGTTAATCTCGCGAACGGCCAAAGAAATCGGAGGGGGCACAAAAGACTGGTCGGGTCCGGGGGAGAGGCGCACAATCGCAAGATCATGGCCCACAGACTTTCGCAGGACTTTTCCCACAAGCGCTTCAACACGATCTTTCAGCCCAAAAGCAACGTTGACTGTCGGGAAATCTTGAACGACATGTGCATTCGTTACAAAGTAAACATCACGGCTGCCCGGCACTGAAGTGATGACAAAACCAGTGCCCGTGCCGTTTTTTGTAAATACGCGGCCAATTGAACGATCAGCAATATTGCTGACTTCAATCGGTGAAAGGGCCTGGACTGGAGCAGCCAACATGCAGATCAAAAGAAAGATCCAAGTGACGAAAAGACTGGCTCGATTCATCATTTTTCCAAACACTAATAAGCACCCCACATCCCGTAGCCGGTAGCAACTAAGGCCAAGGCTAGTATAATTAATCCCATGGTAAGCGCCCCGCGCTTGCGCTCGTTTTTAGGTGGGTTTACCGGCTTACCAGGAAACACAGCAGGGCTGGTTTCAGCGACATCAAATATGCGGTGGGATTGTTGTGCTGAACTTCGTGCCGTGCTTGGTGGAGAAGGTCTATTCCCTAACAGAATAGAACGATATTGTTGGGCGTTTTGCGGTCTGTCCTTTGGAAAAAGGGCACATCCCTTATCGATCAACTGCAACAGTTCCGGTGAATAGCGGTTGCCGCCAACCTGTCTGTTACCGACCCGCTGAACAATTGGAACATAAGGATCACGCCCAGTCGCGTTCCAGGCATTCATCCGTGTTTCAGCATCTGGCGGCACACGACGGCTGACCATTTCGTAAAGCAGCACAGACAGAGAGTAGAGATCACTCCAGGGCCCCTCGACCAAGATCGAGCGACCTGAGCGGTTTTCATTGGCCGGGAACTGTTCGATAGGGGCATATTTTCGCGTGAACATCACAGTTCCATCGCCCTTGTTTCCGTAGAGCCGTGCTGCGCCGAAATCAATTAGTACCGGACTCCCGTTGCGCCGGATCATGATGTTTCCGGGCTTCACGTCGCGGTGGATCAGTTTCTTATTATGAATCGCGGCCAAGGCTTGGGTCACGGGTAAAAGAAACGCTTCGACTAATTCCTGTGGCACTGTTGCGTGGTTTTGCAAAAACCGGTCAACCATTTTGTCCAACGGCTCGCCTTCGATATATTCCATCGCGCAATAGGCTGTGCCCATCCGTTCAAACGCACCCCGCACTTTCACCAGCCCGGGCTGACGTGGCAGCGTCCTCAAAATATTTGCCTCTTTAATAAAGGCCTCCAAGCCATAGTCGAACAAGCGCTTGGTATCGCGTTGCGGAGAGACCGTGCCGTCAGACAAACGTGATGCAAATTCAGATGGAAAATATTCCTTGAGCGCGAACTTTCTGCTGCTCTGATTGTCTTGGGCCAAATAGGTAATCCCAAACCCACCCTGCCCCAGTGGGGGGCCAATCGTGAACCCGCCAATCACAGTACCTTTGGGAAGTGTCATCGTCACGCGCGTACCATCTGCTTAGTTCACAGGCGCAGCAGCAGGCACGTCAGTTCCGACTGAATTCCGTTCCATAGGTGCGGGGGGACGTATGCTGCTGTTTGGGCTGGTCCCCTCCGTTAGCCCGTCAATATCCTGATCTGGTTCTTGCGCTTCCTCGGGGCCGGGACCCCTAACTGTTCCTTCCGTTGCAGGGATGTCATTCTCGATCTCATTCCGAGGTGCCTGTTCAGGTAGTGTCGCGTCATTTGGTATGTCCGTGCTCTGATCACCGATGATCTGGGCTTCGCGGGGCTCGACCGCGGGGGGCACCGCTAATTGCTCATCGGTAACTTGGGGCGGCGGCGGGGCGGATGACCTAAAAGCGATAACTGTGATGATCAGCGCCAAAGCGGTTAAACCGCACAAGCCAGAGATGACAAACCCTAGCTTGCCAATTCGTTCAGCAACGCTTTTGGGTGTCGCAGCCACGCCCCATTTGCTATCCGGCGAAAGCGAACTCAGCCCTGTTTCCTGATGTCTGTAGACGACAACCGTTGTGTTATCTTGATTGGGCGCGTCAATCTTTTGGACAGCGTCTAAAAGGGCGGTGGAAATCTTTCGCGCCTCATTTTTGGCAAGCTGCGCTAGCAGTTTGGTCAGCCTAGGAAGAGGTAAACTATCAAGCCCGTCTGTGGCCATAATGATCACGTCACCATGGACCAGACTTTTTGAATTGACGTCGATCAGTGACAGGTCACCGCCAACCAGCGCCGATCTCAGTGCGTTTTTTCGCGGATGATTGTCCGCTTCTTCTTGGGTGATTTTACCGGCGAGAACCCTTTCCGAAAGCTCCCCGTAGACCGAATGATCTGCATTTAGCTTTTTGAGGTGGCCGTCGCGCAAGAGGTAAATATGGCTGTCACCAACGCTTGCCCAACTCAGCCGATCACCGTTTTTTAACGCCCCAATAAGTGTGCAACCCATGCCGGCCACACTGGTGTCTGTTTGAATGCGTTTGGCTATTGCTGCATTTGATTGATGCAAAGACGCTAAAAGACGCTCCCGCACTTTTGGTTCTTTCGATTCCGAAACAAAATATTCTCGGAAACGGTGGACCGCCAAATTGCTCGCGACTTCTCCTCCGACATGGCCGCCCATGCCATCAGAAACGATCATCAAAAGATCGCCTGAAGGATCATCTTCACTTTGTGCTATGACTTCAAAGGCATCTTCTTGGTTCTCACGCTTTCCGACGTAGCTCCGTCCGCTGACATCTGCCACAGATCAGGTCTTTTCTGCCAAGTCAGACCAATCGAAGTTCTCGTTGCAAAAAGCGACAAACCGCAGATGGGTCGTCTTTGTCAGCTCCACAACATCATAATTTGCAAGCGGCAAAACGGTTGCGACCATTTGGCCGTTCACCTTCGTGATTGTCTTTCCTGACCCGTGAGCGATGAAAAATCCGCGCGTATCGTCATCATAGATGACGCGAGCATGGTCAGATCCTGAAATCGTTTTGTCGCCAAAACCGATCACAACACGAGAAGAATTGTCTCTTCCGACTGTGTTCATCCCGACACCTATCGGGACCGATTGGCCCAAGCCCGGCCCTTTGATTATAACAAGCCAGCCAACGACTGGGTCCTCTAAATCGTTGTAAGAGCCAGTGGCATCTTGTTTGCTAGGCTGTCCCGCCAGAAATATCTGTGTTTTTTCGCTTTGCTCTGCAATCAGCCGGGTGCTTTCCGTGTCTCCGCCAGTTTGCGGATATACGTCAAAATCAGTGGCAGCCGGGTTCATCGCCGGACCGTCAAGAGCTTCGGTAAAATCACTGTCCAACTCAGATGCCGAACCGTCTTCGTCATCAAAAATCCACTTCGTTTTATCGCCGTTCATGCTGACTGTGTCCTTTTTGAAGAAAATTATTGATGTTAAGTGCCAACATCATGGAAGTGTGAGCCGGAATGAAACCTCACCAAATTTGATTGCATCACCGGGGTTAATGATACCGGCCCCCGAAAGGCGGCGGTTGTTGATAAATGTTCCGTTCAGGCTGTCGAGGTCCGATAGGGTGAAGCCTCCGTCGCGATTGCGAACGATCTCAGCCTGGACACGGCTTATGCTGTCATGATCAATAATGAGACTGTTGGAACTGCCGCGTCCGATCGAAACACGTTGGCCAAAAAGCGGAAGCTTCCGGCTGCTTCCTTCTTGCACAAGATACGCAGACGCCCGCTGCGCAGGTTGCCTGGGCGCAGGAACGACACGGGTCGCTTCGCCTGCATCCGGGAAAACATCATCGCCATCGAAATCATCGGCCTCTCTGTCTTCACCTGCTGATTGCTGTCGTCGGATGATCAGAACAAGCAAGAGCAGTAGCAGCAGCACGCCTGCACCCGCAGCGCTGTAAACCCAAACGGCGGGGTATCCGAAAATGGTATTCTCTACTTCTTTCTCTACCGCAGAGGCCTCATCTTGAGGTTCTGTAGCCTCAATTTCGTCTGGTGTCGCTTTGACAGGGGTGAAACGCACGCGAATGTCTTCATCCCGAAAAGAGCCAGCAACCCCTTGGACCGGAACTTTCATTGTCACTGTAATATCTGCCGGAAACACATCGCCAACGGGTAATATCAAGCCTGACCCTTCACTGGCAGATTTCACCGAGTCTGCGAACGCTTCCATCAAGTCGCGTGCCTCTGCTGGTCTCCTCAATAAAAGCTCCACCCGGCTGCCGAGTGTCGGCTCGGTTAAGGCGCGTAAATAGTCCCGGCCTGTCGCGATCTGGGCGCTGCCAACTGCGCGCCAAAATGTACCCACTGCGGATACCGTCACGTTTGCCTCAATTGCCGTTCGTGCAACTGACTGCAAATCACCCGTTCCTTCTTCTTCGCCGTCACTGATGACGAACACCTGCTTGAGGATAGCACTGTTCCGGTTGGCAAGAATGTTGATCACGTCCTCGGTATAGGTCGCGATTAATGTGTTTGTGCCCGACAGGGTTAAATCATCGATTGCCTTCAGAACTGTTTGTCGATCGGTTGTGAAATTAGTCAGTCTGACCAATTCCTCGTTGAACCCGTATACTGCGACCCGCCCTTGCGGCAATTCCTCAGCGAACTGCCTGATCAGTGCCTTTTCAGCGGAAAACGTTCCCCTGCGCTGCCCCCCTGGACCTGGCGTCAGGTCAACCAAGATGATGGTTTCTGACAAAGCTATGCCACTGGGCAAGCGGCGATCATTGCGGTCAGCAAACTCAAATGATCCCTTTTGGTCTCCTACTTGAGCGGAACTTAACCGAGATCGAAGTTGGTTTGGTGGCACGCGGAGAACACAGCTGTCAGCCGGAGCTGGTTTGGGCGGTTCACAATTCAAAATCGCAATTCCGTCCGCTGGAAACCGAGATGGAGGCGTTTCCTGAGCGACAGACGCGCTTGCAAGGCCAATAACTGCCAAGGATGCCCCAATAGACAAATACCGCAAAAACATAAAACCCCTGCTACAGAAAACAGATACCGTCCGGCCCTGCTGGTTTGGGAACTGCCTTAGATGTCCAAGGCAGTCTCGTGTTTCTAGATCAGCTGGATACAGCCCTGATGGATGCCCGAATGCTTGAAAGCTCATTGCTCAGCACACCTTCCGAAGCGCCCGAAGTTGACGCCTGCTGCACAGAAGAGATTTGCTTTTCCAATTGCGACAGCCGGGCAAGCTTTACGGGGTCTCCAGAAGCGCGAGAACGTGCCGAAGCAAGGTCAGCACGCGCCGCTGAGATTTGCCCCCTTAACCTACCCGCCGTGGCATTGTTCGCACTTTTTTGGGACTGCAACTGACCAATGGAGGCCTGACTGCGTTGGTTGTCGCGAACAATCTGCGCTGCGGTTGCTTCGTTGGCTGCTATTTGTCTGTTGTACTCGCCACGATTGAGGTTGTTTAGATTGTCAAACAGGCCAGCTTTTGCGGGGTCCGTTTGCCCTTCGCAAGCGGCAAGCAGTAAAGTGGATGTCAGGAAGGCACTTCCAGCACCCAACCGAAACGCAAGTCTCATTCTATCTCTCCTGGAAAGTAAGCATTGAATATATCAACCATCAACCATCAAACACGAACTTCTCTAATTGATTTTGGCCAATGACACAGAACTCCGCAAACGTGCGACGCGGTTTTTAGTGCCAGTTGTTGCGCGTTTTTCAGTGGTCAGTTTCGTACCACTTTGCGCCTCAAGGCTCACCAGCTTTTGCGTTGATGCAGCGACGTTCTTTTCGGTTTGAAGCAAACTCGAGCTGATCACAGAACGGTTCGAATTGATCGCACGCACACGATTTGAATATTGAGCTTGAGAAACCTGCTTGTTGCTTAATTGACGGCGCAAAGATTTTATTTCTGCATTTTGTGAAGCAACTACGCGCTTCAGATTGTCCTCTATGGAGTTAAGTTCCTTGTTCATCCCAGACAAGTTGGCAATGATCTCGCGCTGATTGACCAACTTCTTGTTGGCTGCAGCGGCCTTTTGGCCTGCAATATTTCCGCCAACACCACCGGCAACACCACCTATTAAAGCACCTTGCGCGCATTTCCGGCCTGTCAATTCGGCTAATACACAACCAGCTGCTGCCCCTACGAGAGCACCTTCAATGGTATTTCTTGCAACGATATTGCGAGACTGTTGATTAAGTGACTTAACTTTGGCTTCAAGTGCAATTTCTTGCTGGGTCTTACCCTTGACGGCAACACCGGAGCCAGATGTTGCCTGGCTAACCTCTTCACAACCAGCAAGTGCGAAGCTCATCACTGAAACCGCCATAATTAAAAATGCTTTCACGTCTCACCTCTAAAAATTTGTCTATAGAATCGACCTTAGCGGAGATCCGCCGATATTCAAATAGTTTACAAAGTATTATTTTTACGCAATAAATTGCTGGATTTTTAAGATTTTTTGAGATCTTTGGAAGATTCTTTTGCAGATTAAGGTGCCTAGATGAGTTTGAGCAAGTTTTTACCGGACCTGAAAGGTAACGCTGGACTTGCTGGGATAACTCTCGTTCAAGTTGTTGGATTCATAGCCGATTGTCTCGCAATCATAACGACGCTCGCCACAATATACGGGATCGGTGATTACTTGGGCGGACAAAATTTGTCGGTCATCATTACGTTAGATGATTCGCCTTTGGCGTTCAGGCTTATGCTTTTGCTTCTTGTTTGCTGCGGCCTGGGATGGGCTTTGGGGACCATCTGCAAAAGACTTACAGAGAAATCACAAGAGTATCTTCACATCATTTCTTTTATTATGGCAGGCCTTTTTGCTTTGATTTTAGTCGCAGCCTCAGAGGTAATAGCGAATCAATCAAAGCCGGGCTTACTTCCGCAATTACAACTCTTTACCATTGTTGGTGTGGGGATCGTCGTGATGCTTTGCCGGTTTCAGTATCGTTCCCTCGACGGGCTTGCGAGTGGATCGACCTTGGAACTTCGTTCAAGCGGGATTTTAATATTTGTTTCTGTGGCCTTCCTCATCATGCTTCTACTGGAGTTAAGCTGATGGCGAAACGAAGAGGTCCTCTTCCAAGCTCTTCTGCTGCGAAACTTCTTATGGCCGCAGCATTGGTTGATCTTGCGCTATTATATTTGGTTTCGAAAACCATTCTTCGCGTAGTCACACCAGAAAAAATACAAGTTTCACTACCAAACAATAGTGTTTTGGCTGATTTCTTTCGCTATGGAGAGGCCGTCGCGACAGTCTTTTTTCCCGTGCTTGTCTTTGTGTTTTTAACTGCAATCTTTTGGTTGGTCACCGAGACGCTCTTGGGGGGGCTTACACCCGGTCGTGCGGTTCTGGGATTAACGCTGAGCGACGAAACAGGAGGGCCGCTTAAGCGCTCAAAAAGAGTCTTACGTGGCATGCGAAAGCTTTCAACACTGGGTCTGTCTGGTCTGCAAGTTAGCGACTTGCCGAAATATGATAAAGCGGCTGGGTGTGTCTGGAACAGTTCGATGGCACCGGTTCCAAGGCGTCGGATAACAGAGTGGGTGTTTGTTTTACAGGCAAAGGATGGACGTAAATCACGCTATCGCCTTGGTGACATCAGCAGCTTTGTAAGAACAGGCCAGCTTAAAATTGGTCGGGACGCTCAATGGGCCGACATCGTTCTACCTTCCACGTCCTTGGCCTCTGGACGGCATTGTGTCGTGCGGGTGAACCGTAAACAAACGGAAATCATAGATAACAACAGCAAGAACGGGACGTTTATTGGAAATCGAAAGTTGGCAGCTGGTGAGTGGACGGTTCTTCCAAGGAAAGCGGTCTTTCGAACGACGGATGTGCTATGTCAAATTCTTTCCTAGACCCTATTTCCGCGACCACTCCACCTCTCGGGAACGCTTGCTAGCTTAGACGCGCCCAGAAGGACGATTTATGTTTATGCTGCGCCTGTAATCCATCCAGATAAGCCTGATGCGAGCGAAATTTTCCATAATCATCAATGTCACTGTCGGCGGCTGTACAGTCCATAAGATGATCGGCCACATGCCCGTAGCGTGTCGAGCGGCCTTCCCAAAGCGCGTAGTCTATCATCACGCGCCATAACAAGACCGCTGCCAGAGGGTGCCGGTCCCGCAACGCTTCGGCTGCGGGGGTGAGTAACTGATAATGGTTTCCATCCAGTTCATCGCAACGCTCACTAATCAGCCGGGCGGCACATGCAAGATCGGGCCATTCAAGGAAAAACCGTAGTGCTGCCATAGGGTCTTCAAAAGCCAGTGCATGCGCCTTTGCGGTATCCTCGGCCTCGACATCTTCGAAGTCCGGCAGCACCTTCAGGTAGTCGCGTAGCGTTTGAGCTTGCAGCGTATCGCAAAAGCACTGCCAGCGATGGTCTTGGGCGTCGTTCATGCGACCAAGGGCAAGCAAGCAAGCGATATACGTCGCGTTCCAGTCCTGGGCCCCTAGTGCATGTTCGCCCAGATCAGCAGCTGACAGCACGTCAAGCGCCTCTTTTGGCCGCTCGGTATCAAGCAGCAACTGCGCAACCTCGGCTGCAATGCGGGGCCGCCTGAGATCTTTTGAGGAGAATTGCGCAATATATGCGTCCGTATTGCCCTGAGCTATGGCGATATCTTGCAAAGCCGTTTTGATCAGGCGGGTCTTTTGCTCGACGGCATAATTGCCGCCGGTGCTGCGCAGATCGCGCAAAAATTGCAGCGCTGCGTGGTCATCGTTAACGTCAGGCGGGGCCTTTTCATGGGCCATGACCAACATCTTAAGATGCTCCAGTCCCTCGTCGCCCAAACTAGGGCCAAGCAGCCCAATGATCCCGTCGAATTCTCCATACCCGTTGTCTTGCACCGCGTCCCAGACGCGTCTGGCCAAGTCTGTTGGGCTTAGAACTGCTTTGGCGGCGATACCTGCAAAATGATCGCGTGCTGTGCGAAAGACATCGCCCACGTCTCCTCGACTGTCGTCTGTGCGCTCGTAGACCGAAGGGGCCAGTTCGATGAACTGCCAAAGCAGGTCAAAGGCTTCTGTCGGGCTGTCCGCTGCGATTTTATCCGTGATCATTTCAGCTTGGGTTGTCAGATCCTTGATCAGCGCCTTGCGTTTGCGCCAACCGACAAAGCTGGTGGACCTGCGGATCGAGGCCAGCCGCTTGCGAACATCGCGCGCCAGCTCCTCAGGGCCAAGGTTGTGGCTTAGCTCAAGGCGCAATCTTCGCTTGATTTCTGCACTGCCTGTGCTGACCTCGATCAGCAGGTTGGCAAGACGGTCCGCACCAAGGGCAGCAAGGTTTGTAGCGTTCAGGGTTTTCTTTGACATGCCTTCTTTTGGCACTGGTTCCGATAGAAGAAAAGAGGCGGTCAAAAGGGATCGTGGGCGGATCCGTTGGACACGGCTGGATCACTGTCCATCAAACGGGAATTTTTAGCGCAAGATTGCCCCTGTCTGTCGGTTCGCGGGTTGGGATCGCAGCCCTGTCAAGACGGCCTGAAATCGTGTGAAACACGTCCAGTATAAAGGTCGGATCGTCAAAATACCAAATGTGCCCCGAGCGCAGATCCCTTTTCACGACGGCTTCCTCATAATGTTTTCCACAATAGAGGTTCACAGATTTATCGTGGCGCGGATGGTCCAAGCCGTGGCGTCCAACACGTGGTGCAACACCGATGCGTTTGACGGCAGAGATCGACAAGACGTCGTCAAAAGGATTGTAGTAATTTGTCAGTCTGACGCAGTGGCGGTAAAGCGACGATGATTTCGGGTTGCCAGCGTTCAGCGAAGCGACCGATAAATCTGCCGCAACCAGCATAATCTGGCTAACGGCCCAGCTTTTCCCGGCGATCCTTGCACGGTCATCCGCGTCGTCAAACGCCTCTCGGACGACATAGCATCCCATCGAATGCGCCAGAATATGCATGTCGATGCGGCAGTCGGGCGTCTGCAACGCCGAGAAGGTGGCAATTCCGTCTTTGACCAACCGAAATGCAGACAGCTTCGCGTCGACCCGGTCTTCCAGATAGTTCAAGGCGGATGATGCACTGGGCCAGTCAAAGCTGACAACGACCCCGTTAAACCCACAAAGTTCCAGCCCCTTTTTCAGTTTGCGGTGACGTTCCAATACGCGGGCAGGCGACGTGTTGTAGCCATGTACGTAAAATAAAATATCGCCTTCTGTATGGGGGTTCGGCGTCCCGCCACGCGAAGCCGCCAGCACGTCGCGTGTCCACTCGGATTTGCTGATCCTGTGGGCATAAAGCATCTCGTTTGTGGTTTGGGGCACCGCAAGAAAGTGGCTTGCTGATGGTTCGTTGTTAAAGCCATCGCCTTTTTTCCCACGGGCGACAAATACATAGTCCATTTTATACTCCCTCCTAGCAGTAGGTTTAGGCGATGCCTGTTATCGCGTTAGGACATGGGTGCGGATGCGGTTGCCACCGGTTCGTCTCGTGCAGGGCCGGGAACCAGGTATTCCCAGCAATATTCGTTGACATGTGTCGCAGACATGATTCCGTTACCGCGACCCGAAGCGCTGGCCGGGCACGCATTTCCCAAGGACCGCGAGGCAAAATCGGTGCCCCAGCTGTTGCGAAACGTGAACCAGCCGCCCAGATTCTCGTCGGGATCGGGAATAAAGCCGGTCAGGCACACCACATGCCCGTCGAAAAGCGGCCCCTCCAGGGCGGGGGCACCGTTATCGTAGGGGCAATAAACCCGGCCCTGGGCCAGTGCCGATGGCAATGTCCAATTGGTCAGCCCGCTTGGGTGCAAGAAAAGCGGAATTCCGATGACCACAGGGTATCCATCCTTCAGAAAGTTAAGAAGTGTCAGCGCAATTTCATCTCCCGATGAAAAGAATGCGGTCCTTGGATCGTCCGTTTCTTTCATTTGCCCTACTCTGCCATAGCTTAGGCAGCTAAAACGCTGGCGGCCTGCAGCCGTCGTCACGTCTTGCGAGGCAGCCGGACCGCTGGGCGAAATCCCGTGCGCGGAAGGGCGGTAGGGTACTTTGTTTGCATCGACCAGACCGTTGTTTTCGATCACTTGCCATGCTTGCCGCAAAAGTGATCCGCCGTTCGGCATGCTGTCATGCTCTGCACGGGTCAACGGAAAGTGTGACAACATCTGCTCGTGCAAGAACTGCTCGGACAGCCGCTCGGGTGGCAGGTCCAGTTCACGGGCGCGCAACAGCTCAACCGCCGCAATCGTGCCAAAAGCCACGCAGGTGTCCCGACCGAATTGGTCCCGGATCGGCCACAGACAACGCCACCCTGCATCAAGCGAAAACGGTCCATCTGAGTGTAACCGCAACTCGGCAGTGCGGTTGATCTTGATATTACGGTCTAATTGATAGTCGTCTTTATCAGGCACGACTGCGCCAAAGCATGGGCGAACGCTCATTGTGGATCCTCCGTTTGCGGGGTGTTGGTTGAGCCTTGAAAGCTGTTTGCGTAAGAAATGCCGTTTAGATACGGCAGATTGCGCATCGCGCTGTGTCCCGTGACATGCCATTCTGACCGCGCTTCTGCCAAAAGTGCTTGCATCGAATTGAGATTGCGCATGTAGGTTTCGTCCAGCCAATGTGCGATCTTTCGCCCGGCATCGCTGTCCTGAGAAAAATGCAGCCCGCCGATTTCGCGATTTTCTGCAAGGCGAAACGCCATGGAATTGATTGCGTCACTATAGCAGTGCTTCAGCGAATCCGGCAGCAGGCGCACCAAAAGCCTTGCCACCAATTCGTTCTGGAGCGCGTGATTAGACGGGTAAGAAGGATGATTGGGCGTTGGCACCACCGTCATCAGGGTTGGCAAAAGATGGGCAGGGCGTGCGCGTGCAAAGAAGTCCTTGAAATACATCCCAACCATTTGGCCCACCGTATAGGCGCTGGCGATGACGGCCATTGTCGCGGGCTTGCTCGCGGCATCCAGTGACAGGAGTGTCTTCCAATAGTCGGCCGGTCTGTCCGCCTGCCAGGCGATTTCAGATATGCGCGCGCCGTTGCGTTGCGTGTCACGTTTTTCAAGCAGGGCTGCAATTTCCGCCTCGGCACTGCCCATGTGATCAAGGGGCGCGGGGGCCAGCCAGAAGCCGTCTGCATGTTCCCATCTTTCTTGTGGCACTGTCGCGGTGGTGTTGGTGTTGCGCCAGCCCGTTGCACCAAACTCCGGCAAAACCAGCTGTGCACGCAGATGAGGCGACCACGACGCGGTTGGAAATCGCGAACCAGTCGGCAGGCAGGCTACATCGATATCTTCAAGTGCGACGACACCATCAAAGGGCAAAACTCCGGTGTTCGTATCTATCCCGCCGGCCGGCACGGAAAATCCCGCACTGCCGCCATTCGAACCACCGTTGGATCCTCCGTTCGATCCTCCGTTCGAGCCGCCATTTGATCCGCCGTTGGATCCCCCATTTGAGCCGCCGTTGGAGCCACCATTGCTGCCTCCGTTGCTGCCACCATTCATAAAGCCAAACAAATGCCGTCTCCCTTGTTTTTGCGTTTCTACACAAAACCAAGGATGGGGTTTGGGGCGTCAAGCTATCGTCAAGATACCGATATCGGTCAGTTTGGCAGTCCAGCCTTGCGCAAAAGATCACCGAAATCAGCGCGGCGGGCGGGGTCCCGAAACGCCTGTCTGCTGATGAAATGGGACACTCGGAATTTGGGTTCAAGAAGCAGCAGGCGCGTGGCCAGTTCACGTGCCTTTTCCATGTCGCCGATGACAACGCAGGCCCCCGCCGTGATCCGCAGATTTGATGTGTAGCGGCTGTTGCGCATCATGGATGCGAGCCCTACGCGAGCGGCTTCTTTCATATCCCCGGCGGCAAAATGCGCAACGCTCAGGAAATGGTCATAGCGAAAGCGCAAGGGATCATCCATCGTCAGCTTGCTGGCATGCGTAAGGCGCTCAAGCGCCTCATTCTCCCGGTTTGCATAGGCCAAGGCTGGTCCGGTCCAAAGAAGCGTCTCGGCATCGCCCGGTGTGGCATGCAGGGCGTCATCAAACAGCATGAATGCCTCGTCATAGCGTCGGCCGTAAATCGCGATGTTATGGCCCAACATCGCCATTGCCCGACCACTGCGTGCATCAAGCGCCAAGGCCTGTTCAAGGGTGCGTTGCAACGCGGTCATGTCTTCCAAGGGCGTGTCTGACAAGCCTTGACCCACATGCAGGCTGTACCAATCGGCCAAGGCAACCCGCGCAGGCACGTAGCCGGGCCATGTCTGAACGGCCTCGCGCAGCAGATGGCCCGCTGTTTCCATCTGAGGGGCTGAGAGGGTGTACACCAATTCTTGGGCCTTGAGCAGCTTTTGGTAGGCCGACAGGTTACTGATGTCATTGACCCTGATATCGCTCAGCTCGGATCTGTGCAGTTGCGGCACCAGCATATGCACCACCTGTTCGGCGGTTTCGCTGTTGGCGTGAAACAGGTCTGCCTCTGACACCTCAAGACTGTGAGCCCATAAAAGCAGACCGTCATCGGTGCGCGAAAGTTCAACGTTCAGATGATAGCCGCCCTCGATTACCCTGATATGGCCGCTGAGAAGATAGCGGACGTTCAGTTTTTTCTGCAAAACCTCAGCGACATCGGGGCGGCTGGCAAGATGGCGGATTGAAACCCTTGAGATGATCGAGATTTCGCGCTGGCGTGCGATTTTCATCACTACGTCATCGACAAGCATTTCCGTGAGATGTTCCTTCAAATCCTGCGTCCCGATCGCGGTCAGCGGCAGCACGGCCAAGACGGGTCGGCCATGGCGGGGCTTTGAAGAAGGTCCAGCACCGGGCAGATGCTCCGGCGATGGTAGCGCTTGCGCAATTTTTACAGCCGGTTTCCGGTTGATCGCGCCCATTTTGATTGACGCAGCCAGGTCCTGGGTTGCCAAGGACGGTTCCATGTCCAGTTCTGCCTCCATCCGGCTGTAGAACGCGGCATAGGTTTGCAGCGCGCGCCCGATGTCACCCAGATCATTGGCCAACTGCATTGCAAAGCGGCAGTGGTTTTCGCCCAGCGGGTCAAGCCCCAGTGCGGCGTCTGCCATATCCATGCGCAAGGTCGCTGGCAGGTCTGTGCGCGCCGCTGCTTGGGCGATGCAGTCCAGATAGCCCCCTGCGATCTGGCGCCGTGTATCTGCAAGCCAGTCGGCAAAGCGGCCGCCGACGGTCTCGAAGCCGTAAAGGATATCGTTGACCAACTCGCCCCCCGACCGGATTGCGGGGGGCAGGTGCCCGGCCTTCAAATCCTCAAGCAGCTGGACAGTGTCAACGGTGATGCAATCGGGATCAAGCAGGACATTTGCACGGTCAATTCTTAGCGCATCGCGCAGCAACGGATGCGCTGCTCTGAGTTCGGACAGCGCTTGTCGCAACGATGCACGCGCTTTGGCATCAGGCACATCCCCCCACAAAAGACCGGCAAGAAGGTCACGCGAGGCACTGAAACGATCAAGCGCCAGATAAGCGACTACAGCAACCTGCTTGCGCGCAGTGATGCGCAAAGTCGAGCCGGGAAGCTCGATCCATGCGCCACCCAGTGCGCGCAAAACAACCCTATTTTCGCAAGTGGTCTTGGTCATGCACAGGCCCCTTGAGGCTCAACTTAGCCGAGAGATTTTGTTTTGTCTTGCTTTGTATGAGCGCAGTCTGACGTGCGGTTGACGACAGCCTGTTGGCGCCATGGCGACAGCGTGGCGCTGCGCTGACGGGGCATCGCCAAGGTTGGGGGCAGGTGATCGTCGGTCACCCCGCCAGTTCCCTTTCAGGACTGCCGGCAAACCCCGCCCCCAACAAGAGGGGCGGTTCACATGATAAAGGAAGACCAACATGGACAACGAAGTCGTAAGCAACACCGCAAGCAGCACTACAACAAACACGAGCAAGCCAGCCGCAGGCACAGCATCTGTCAATGCAGAAATTGCCGAGATCATGGCAGAGTTTGAACAACTGGAAGCCGATTTCGGCGTCGAGTTGACCGGACGCCTTGGGGCCGCCGCAGAGAACGATATTCTGGACGATGCGCTGGCAGGAACAGTCTTTGCAGCCCCGTCACCCGAAAGCGGTGGCACGCTGAGCCTGTTGGATATCGCCGATGGAAACACCGGCGGACAAGAGGGCATTTTCGACATCTTCAAGCCTGTCGTCAATGCAATCAAGAAGCGCGCGCAAAAGATCATCGCAAAGATCGTCAAGCTGGTGCGCAAGTTGGCCAAATACGCCCCGTGCATTCCGCTGGTTGCAAAAGCGGTGCGGTCCTTCTCGGCCAAAAAGTACGGCACCGCGTTGAAAGAGGCCTTGGCTGCGTTCTCCTGCATCCAGTCCAAAGCCTGAGCCCAGGCGCAACCGTGCATTGGGCTTTTAGCCCGATGCACCCCAACCCGGAGGACGTGATATGACCGAGAGAAAACCAAAACCACGGATCAAGAAGGGCGTTAAACCCCAGGCCCCCGAAGCAACCGCGCAGGACTATTCGGACCTGGACGCTTTTATCGGATTCGACGACCAAGACACAGCTGAGATGGCGGAACTTGACGACGAAACACTGTTGGAAGACGGGTATGACCTGCTCACACACGGCGGTGGCAGCCTTGAGACGGTCCAAGGGTTCTCGTTGCTCGAACCGATGGTGAACGGACTGGGTGAATCCGCGCCTTGCGGTTTGCCAGAAGCCTTTGATCAGATGCCGGTTGCGGCGTCTATTCATTTTCAAGGTGGTCCGCAGGAAACTGTGTGTGGGCGCGACGACCGTGTTCAGATCGGAACTGACGGAACGCTGCCATGGCGAATGATCTGCCAGCTGTTGATCACAATGGGCAATGGTACACGCAGCCGCGGCACAGGCTGGTTGATTTCCCCGCGAACGGTGATGACGGCGGGCCACTGCGTTTACTCCGCTCCGAACGGCGGTTGGGTCAAGTCAATCGAGGTTGTGCCGGGGATGAGCGGGCAATTGCGCCCTTATGGTTCGGGGATAAGTCAGGATTTTCAAAGTGTGGCAGGCTGGGTCAAACGCAGCGAAGTTGCCCAGGACTATGGTTGTGTCATTTTGCCTGAAGACGCACGCTTGGGCGACAAAACTGGCTGGTTTGGGTTTGCATCCCTACCGGATGCCGATTTGACGAATCTTTTGGCCAATAACTCGGGCTATCCCGGCGACAAGGCTTTTGGAACGCAATGGTACAACGCGGGCCGGATCACAGGGGTTGAGCCAGACAGGCTTGCCTATATGTTTGACACGGCCCCCGGTCAAAGCGGCAGCCCCGCGTGGCGCTATTCCAAAGCGCTTGCAAAGCGGCATGTCGTTGGCATTCATAATTATGGCGGGTGCGCAAACCGATCCACGCGGATCACACCGGATGTGTTTCGCAGAATGCAGGCATGGAAAGCGTTGGGCGCGTGAAGAGAAGTCACAGATCCCAATGCGGGGAATGCTGAGACAAACGCGTTTTTCCGATCCTGTGCACAGGCTCACCCGCCAGATGCTTTGTCTGGCGGATGATGCTGGCCCTCAAGGTCAAAAGGCCTAGCCAGCCGTATCAATCAGCAGATGATACAGGTGCCAGGTTGCATGGCCCAAAAGGGGCAACACAACGAAAAGCCCCAGAAACAGCGGCAAAAGGGATACCAGCGTCAAGAGCGCGATAAAAGCCCCCCATCCCAGCATGACCGTCCTATGGGATGCGACATAGGTAAAGCTGACTGCCATCGCGGTCACAAAATCCACTTCCCGGTCCAGCACCATCGGTATGGCCAGCACTGTGGTCATGTACAGGAAAAGCGCAAATATTCCGCCAACCATGCTGCCCACTGCCAGCATGGTTAGCCCGTTCGGTGTCAGAAAAACCTCGGCCGACGAGAATATATTGGACATGGGGGACAGTCCCAGGAACAGCGCAAAGATCATATGGCCAAGAAAGAACCAGAACAGAAATATGACGATGGTGATTGCGCCGATCATGGGCAGGGACCGTTGCCGTTGCAAAACCACCACGCCCAGAATCTCTGACCAACTCAGCGGGTCGTTTGCGTGCAGCCTGCGTGACACTTCGTAAAGGCCAACAGCGACAAACGGGCCAAGCAGCGGAAATCCGAAGACGGCGAGCACCAGCCAGAATGTCGTGCCTGTCTGAACGGTGATCCACGCCATTGCACATGCAGCAAGAACATACACAGCCGCAAAGGCCAAACCGTAACGCGGTGCGCGGCGCAGGTCGGCCCATCCAAGACGTAATGCCAGTGAAAGATCGGCAACGGTGACGGGTCGTAACCGGGGAACACCAAGGGCGTGAGGTGGTTTGACTGCGGTATCGTCACCCTTCGCATTTTCCACGGTCTTTCACTCCCATTGGCGATGCAGAAGCTTGCGCGGCCTGAACCCGGTCGGTCTTTGATGTGGATCAATATGAAAAGGGTGTGGAAAGCGTTTCTAAAAAAGCCCCTCAAGGTAGAGGCCATAGTCGTTTTTTGAAAAAAGCTTGGCCCGTTCTTCAAGAGAGGCAGCCGTGATCCAACCTTGATTGAATGCGATTTCGTCCGGGCTTCCGGTTTGCAAGCCTTGCCGGTTTTCAAGCGTTCGCACGAAGTTTCCAGCATCCAGCAAGCTGCCGTGGGTCCCTGTATCCAACCAGGCATAGCCGCGGCCCATGCGTTGAACGTTAAGCAAGCCGTCGTGCAGGTAAGTCTCCAGCAGGGTCGTGATTTCAAGTTCGCCACGGGCTGACGGCTTGACTGTCTTTGCGCGCTCTGACGCAGTGTTATCAAGGAAGTAGAGGCCCGTAACCGCATAGTTGGACGGCGGTACCTTGGGCTTTTCGATGATCCGGCGGGCTTGGCCGTTCTCGTCAAACTCAACCACGCCGTAGCGTTCGGGGTCGGACACGCGGTAGCCAAAGACTGTCCCACCGGTTGCCTGCGCATCGGCAGCGGCGAGAATCTCGGGCAAACCATGGCCAAAGAAGATGTTGTCGCCCAGCACCATGGCCGAAGGCGCACCATCAAGAAAATCCTCGGCCAGCAGATAGGCCTGCGCCAGTCCGTCAGGGCTTGGTTGGGTCACATATGTTAACGAGATTCCCCATTGGCTGCCGTCGCCCAAAGCGCGCTTGAACTGCTCGGCGTCTTGCGGTGTTGTGATGACCAAGATCTCGCGGATACCACCCAGCATCAGCACGGTCAGCGGATAGTAAATCATCGGCTTGTCATAGATGGGCAACAGCTGTTTCGACACCGAAATGGTGATCGGATAAAGCCGCGTACCTGAACCACCGGCAAGAATGATACCTTTGCGTTTGGGCGTCTGGGTCATGGGAAATCAGTCCTTGGGAATATCAAGTTGAGTCAAAATACGGGTCAGGCTGGTGCGCCACTCGGGGCGCAGAATGCCAAAGGTGGCGGTCGTGGCGCTGCAATCCATCCGCGAATTCAGCGGGCGTTTTGCGGGCGTCGGATAGTCACTTGAGGGGATGTCGGTGACAGCACAGGTGATCGCGGCCTGATCGAATACCGCACGGGCGAAATCCGCCCAGCTGGTGTCGGGGGCACCTGCAAAATGGTAAATGCCAGCTTTATCCGGCTCTGCGGCAAGGGTGCGTGCGATGGTCACGCAAGCCTGCGCAATTTCGGCGGCTCCGGTCGGCCCACCGATTTGGTCAGCGACGACGGACAGCGCATCGCGTTCAGCCCCAAGTCGCAGCATGGTTTTGACAAAGTTATTGCCGTGTGCCGACACCACCCACGAGGTGCGCAGCACGACATAGCGGCCACCCTCGGCCTCAATCGCGATCTCTCCGGCGCGTTTGGTGGCACCGTAAACCCCTTGGGGATCTGTAGGATCACCGCGCTGCCACGGGTCCGTACCTTCGCCAGAAAAGACATAGTCCGTCGAGATCGACACGAAAGGAATGTCGCGTGCAGCGCAGACCCGCGCCATGGCAGCAGGGGCCTGCGCGTTGATCCGCTCGGCCGTATCGTGATCACTTTCGGCCTTGTCCACGGCCGTATAGGCAGCGGCGTTGATTACGGCACCTGGCGCGTGTTTTTCAATCGCGGCGGCACAGGCGGCGGGATCGGTCAGATCGGCGGCCGCGCGGTCCAGGGCTGTGATTTCGATGCCGTTGCCCTGCAATGCGCGCAGTTCCGTGGCGACCTGGCCGCTATGGCCGAAGACAAGGATATTCATGCCTTGCCCAACCGTTCGCCAACGCCGCTACGGTTTTGCAACGCGCGCCACCAGTCCTCGTTCGCAAGATACCAGTCCACGGTGCGCGACAGCCCTTCTTCCACCGTCACCGACGGCTGCCAGTTGAGTTCCGTGCGGATGCGGGTCGGATCAATCGCATAGCGCTGATCATGGCCGGGACGGTCGGCAACGAAGGTGATCAGATCGGCGTGGGGTGCGCCTTTGGGGTGGCGGTCGTCTAGAAGGGCGCAAATCATCCTGACCAGCTCCAGATTGCTGACCTCATTCTCGCCGCCGATGTTGTAGCTTCGGCCCAGTGCGCCCTTGGTCAGCACGGTCAGCAGCGCGTCGGCGTGGTCTTCGACGAACAGCCAGTCGCGCACATTGGCACCGTCGCCGTAGACGGGGATCGGCTGACCAGCAAGCGCCTTGAGGATCACCACAGGCACCAGCTTCTCGGGGAAGTGAAACGGCCCATAGTTGTTGGAGCAATTGGTCATGATGATGGGTAGGCCGTACGTCTCGCCCCAAGCGCGCACCAGATGGTCGCTGGCAGCTTTGGACGCAGAATAGGGGCTGCGCGGATCGTAAGGCGTGTCTTCGGTGAACTGGCCTGTGGGGCCAAGCGAGCCGAATACCTCGTCGGTCGAGATGTGGTGAAAGCGAAAACCGTCCGGCTTGCCCGCAGTTTGCCAATAGGCGCGGGCCGCCTCGAGCAGGGTATAGGTGCCGGTGACATTGGTCTGGATGAACGCGCCGGGGCCGTCGATGGACCGGTCTACGTGGCTTTCCGCCGCCAAATGCATCACCGCATCGGGCTCATGTTGCGCGAAAACCCGGTCAAGAGCGGTCCGGTCGCAGATATCGGCCTGCTCGAAGGCATAAAGCTGGCTGTTCTCGACACTGGCTACGTTCTCAAGACAGGCCGCATAGGTCAACGCATCTAGCCGCAATTATTCATGAAGCCCCTGTTTTGGCGCGTGGGGCGATGTTTGAAGGCCCTTTGCTTTTGGATGCCCATAGGTGATCGGCGCCCGAATTGCGCATCGGGCGTTTT
>Ga0307981_1000845_pt1 | contig 29473 bp, 32 predicted proteins | sample OrgLakmetagen987_FD_201849 | JGI IMG/M metagenome (GOLD analysis project Ga0307981, IMG submission 201849) | Saline water microbial communities from Organic Lake, Antarctica - #987 | ecosystem: Environmental > Aquatic > Non-marine Saline and Alkaline > Saline | place: Antarctica: Organic Lake... | reverse complement strand
ACTGCCGAAGTCGAAGTGGTTGAGCAGGCACAGGCTTTTCTCCAAGAGAAAATCAAAAGTGGTGAGCTGAATATTCCGACGGGCGTCAGCTACAAGTTTACCGGTAGTTACGAGAGTCAAGTGCGGGCGGAGAAGAAGCTGCGTGTCGTGCTGCCGATTGCACTCTTTGCTATCTGGTTGATTCTGTATTTTCAGTTCAAGCGTGTTTCGACCACGATTTTGGTCTTCTCCGGCATCCTCTTCGCTTGGTCAGGGGGCTTCATTATGCTTTGGCTTTACGGGCAACCGTGGTTCCTTAATTTCGATTTCTTTGGACACAACTTACGGAGTCTGTTCCAGATGGGGACGATCAATCTTAGTGTCGCGGTTTGGGTCGGTTTCCTCGCGCTGTTCGGTATCGCCACGGATAACGGTGTGATTGTTTGCACCTACCTCCAGCAGATCTTCCGCGAAAAGGCCCCGAAGAGCATCGAAGAAATACGTGCCGCTACAGTTGAAGCCGGAGACCGCCGGGTGCGCCCGGCTATGATGACCAGTGCTACGACTATCTTGGCTTTGCTCCCCGTGCTGACCTCGGTGGGCCGGGGCTCCGACATCATGGTGCCCATGGCCATCCCCTCCTTCGGCGGCATGTTGCTCGCCGTAATCACCATCTTTGTCGTGCCCGTGCTCTACTGCGGCCTGGCGGAAGTCTCATTGAAATTTAAACCGAAAAATAATTAACCACAAAAAGTCACAAGAATGCACGAAAATAAAAATTTTGAGGGTTTTGAGGTCGAAAGGCGTTTAACTGAGCATGAAAGAGCATCTATTTAAAGAATTACTAAGGGCAGAGAGGGATCGCGTCTTGCCGACCTGCCCGACCAATCTGGAAGCCAATGTGCTTCGACGGGTTCGTTTGGCTTCGAGCGATGCGGAGGCCATGAGTGGTTTCGACTGGCTTTTTGGGCTCTTGCCGCAGAAAGGCGTGGCCTTTGGCGTTTTGGCGATCACACTTTTCCTCAGCGTGACCTCTACCATGGTGGTGACCTCTGGCTCACTTCGCGCCGCAGAAACTCAAAGCCGTGCAGTCACTGCCTTGGATTTTGAAGTTTTCAAGGAAACCCAATTTTTGAATTTAGGAGATTAAGCTTATGACTGGCAATAGTCGATCAAATCGAACGAAAGGCATTCTCGCGTTGATCGCGGTGGTGCTAGTCATCATTGCTATTTGTGTCGGCGCTTCATTCGTCACGGCAAAGTGGATCGCGCAGAGCCAGTCGGCATGGGACAACGACATGCCCCATGGGCATCACCAGTGGCTACATGAAGCACTTGAACTGACCGAGACGGAAAGAACGGCAATTGACTCGTTTGAAGCGGAGTATCGCAGTCAACGGAATCTTCTAACCGAAAAGTTCGATTCTCGTATCGGAGCATTGCGCAAAATCTTGGTGAATGAAGATCAATATGTGCCTGAAGTCGATGTCGCCATCCACCGAATCCACGAGATCCATGGGAAACTTCAAGTGTTGTCGATCCAACATTATTACGACATGTTGAACGTGCTGCCTGCAGAAAAACAGGAAAAGTTACGCGAACTGGCAGTCAAAGCACTTAGCCAACCGGAGTGATCTTATGAATGGCCTCAATGGACTTAGATATACGATCAATCGAAAAGATCAGGCAGGGAGAGGAAGCCGGACTCAAAGAGTTAATGTCTCGGCACCGGGAATCTCTTTTTCGGTTCATCTATCGCTATGTTCATAATGAAGCCGACGCGACTGAACTAACCGAGGAGACGTTTTTTCGTGTCTATCAGAATGCGGATCGTTTTCGTCCCAAGGCTAAAGTGAGCACATGGATGTTTTCGATTGCCGGAAATCTCTGCCGGGACTACCTGCGCAAAAATAAGAAGCGAAAAGGCGATCTATCCTTAGATGCCAAAATTGACGAGACCTCCGGCGTTCAACGGGGCGACACTTTAGCGTCAGACGCACGGAACCCTGAGGAGACTACGCGTTCGAATGAATCTCTAAAGGCTATTGAAGCAGCCATTCAGACGCTCCCACATAAATTGAGGTTCCCGTTCATCTTCTGCATCTTGGAAGGCAACTCCTACGATGCGTGCGCAGAAGTGCTGAAGACAAACCGAAAGACTGTAGAGACTCGGATCTATCGTGCTCGGAAACAACTTCGTGAAGCATTGTCAGACCTATTTCAGGAAGTTTGATTCACGGACAATCCGGACGTCGGTGGGGATCCATTACGCTATAGAAGAATGTTGCCGACCAGGTAAGGATGATGATGCCGGTGAGTGACTCCATCGCGGTCATGAAGCGTAGATGTCCTGTCGGCATTTCGCTGAGTCCGAGCGATGAGTAGGTGACTGCGGAATGATAGAAAAAGTCCATGAATTTGTTGCCGACTGACTCGCCCAGCTCGCCCAATTGGAGCCATCTTGAAGACAAGTAAAATCCACCTGCAAACCAAATGATTTCCGCGATGTGGGCGCTTACCAGCAGGATCAACACCGAGAGTGAACGACAGAAGTGCGAGTGTGGCTCCTTCTCATCAGGTAATAGTCGAATAAGCTGACTTATCACCCAATAGCGGAAGGTGATGACGGTCAGCATCAGGAAAAGCGTAATTAGTATTGAAAACAGCATTAGTTGTAATTTGTCGAACTATTACGGTTAACCCTAAGGCTGTCGAGACTCGGATCTATCGAGCTCGGAAACAGCTTGGCGACGATCTCTACCGATTTGGTCCTCTTTGGATGCCCTCCCACCAGGAACTCCGAAATATGTGGCTTGCTTTGTGCCGTGATAGAGCTGCCTGCTGCCAGTTCTCTCTGTTTATCTGCACGGATGCTAAATCCGCGCCCTCAAAAGGGCTTTCCGAGCCATTAATATGTGGGCGTTCTATAAATTCTTTCCTGTCCGCCTCTCTTCAGGAAAAGCGTGCTTGCCTACTTCCCAGATGACCGCGAAAACCATAAGACGAAAGAGCAGTATACGCTTCATTCAAACATGGCTTCTAACGACTCAGATCTGACATTTTTCACAAACGATGAGAACCAGACCCTTCTTGATCGATTTAAGACTACATTGGCGGATACGCGCTTGTTTGACGTCTTGGTAGGCTATTTCCGATCTAGCGGCTTTTATCAACTCTACGACAGTATCGACCCGGTGGAGAAAACCCGCATCCTAGTTGGTCTAGGGATCGATGAGACATCTGCCCGGGTTGTGATGGATTACGGCGACCAAACAATTCTGGATTTCGAATCACACCGCAGCGCAAAGACTTCATTCCAAGACTCGCTCGTGACCGAAGTGGAATCATCCGTCGAGCCGGATGATAAACTTGAACTCGGCCTGAAGAAATTCATCGCTTTCCTTCGAAGCCAGAGCCCCGACCCCGCAAGCGATAAAGCTGCGGGTGGAAACGGCAGAAAGCTCGAAATCAGGGTGTTTCCCGCAAAGAATATCCACGCCAAAGTTTACATCGGCCGGTTCTCGCCACAGGATCGCGACTATGGCTTTGTCATCACAGGGTCCAGTAATTTCTCTTATTCTGGACTTGTGGCAAATCGCGAATTCAATGTCGAACTGCGTCAACGGCGCGATGTCGAGTTCGCCCTGGCCCAATTTGAGGAACTTTGGGCTCAGTCGGTTGATGTTTCTCTTGATTTCGTGGATGCGGTGGAGAAACGGACATGGCTCAATGACAACATCACCCCCCACGAACTCTACCTCAAACTGATCTACGAATACCTGCAGGAAGACGTCAATCTAAATACTGATAGGAATTTGCTTTTCGGCGGCGTAGCCGCCGGGGGTGAGGGTTAAGCCAACCCGTCGAACAGCCCGGCTGAAGGCAAGGGGATGATGCCGATGGAGGGGAAGATGATGAAAAGCATGAAGGGCATGGACGAAATGAAGGGCATGAACAAACGCTAGGGGGATACCGCCAAAAAAGCAATAGAAGTTGGAGATAACCACGGGCGCCGCAGCAAGCAGTCGCTGTGATCCGTTGGTGCTCGTTCAATTGACATTGGCTGAATACGGCTCTCAGCCGCAGCGTAACAAAAGGAATTTTATGATGAACCATACAGACGGTTGGATGAATGGATGGATGGGCGGCGGAATGTGGATTTGGACCGTGCTAGGGATTGCGATCGTAGTCCTGCTGGCCTTCGTGATCGGCAAGCTGTCCAAAAAATAACGGGGCGTTCAAGCCCCCATACACACTACGAAGTGAACTGTTAAAACCCTCAAAAAAAAGACTATGTTAATTAAATTACCCACCGAGAAAACCGTGACGGAAGCTGCAGCGGCCTTGCATGCCGCTGTTCAGTCCAATCACTTTGGCGTCATGCACGTTTATGATCTTCAAGAGACCATGACGAAGAAGGGCGTGGATTTCGCTCGCGAGTGCCTGATCTTCGAGGTCTGCCAACCACAACAAGCAAAAAAAGTGCTCGAACAAAACATGAGCGTCTCCACTGCACTGCCCTGCCGGATCTCCGTTTACGAAGAGGAGGGTAAGACCTTCCTGGCCACATTGAAGCCCACCACTCTGCTCGGACTATTCAACACGCCGCAACTGAAAGACGTGGCGCAGGAAGTGGAAGACACAATTGTCAAAATCATGAAGGAAGCGGCAGCGGGCTGATTTGCGGCTGAATTTGAAAACCATTTTTTTGAATTATAACTCATGAAATTTTCATACATATTTGGTCTATTCCTATTGGGCTTCTTGACGTCCGTTACACCTGTTCTGTCTGAAGTGAGTGAGGTTTCTCCTTCTGGACTTCTTTATGCCCATCCGCGTTACATTGAAAAACCGTTTTATTACCGGGTAAAAGTCTGGGTCACAACCACGGACGAGTTCTCCACACCGTCGACAGGCACAGGCCATGATGAAAAGGAAACAGTCCGGGTTCATATATTACACAGGGTATTTAAGGTTCCTGAGGAGAATACGCGTTCGAATGAATCTCTTAAGGCTATTGAAGCAGCCATTCAGACGCTCCCACATAAATTGAGGTTCCCGTTCATCTTCTGCATCTTGGAAGGCAACTCCTACGATGCGTGCGCAGAGGTGCTGAAGACAAACCGAAAGACTGTAGAGACACGGATCTATCGTGCTCGGAAACAACTTCGTGAAGCATTGTCAGACTTGTTTCAGGAAGTTTAAGGGTTCTTTGGGATTCTTGCGTTTAAAAGGAGTGAGCCTATCTGGTCAGCGGAGAGCCGCTTGTCTGATGAAGTGCTCATTCACTCAATTCAAACGCGGGAATTACAGATGAAAGAAATCAAAGCATACATAGCGAAAGCTAAACTGAATAGCGTGGTCAATGCCTTGGCCAAAGTCGAAGGTCTTAGCGGAGTCAGCCTAAACAGTATTACGGGTTTTGGTCGCAGCCGCGGCATCCTGAAACTGGTGGATTTTACGACGCATATTAAAGTCGAAGCGGTCTGTCAGGACGAAATTAAAGACGAAGTCATTCAAACCATTCTGGAAGCGGCTCGTTCGGGGCAACGCGGGGATGGGAAGGTATTCGTCTCCTCGATTGAGGAAGCTTGGCGGATCGAAAACCGGTCGCCCTTAACTGAAAGCCCATAGCGCCTCCTCCATCTGCAGACAAAAATCTTATGAAACACAGCATTCTACATATTTTCGGTTGTCTTATACCGATTTCGTTAATCTTCATCCTACCTGCGCTCGGGTTCAGTTTAGGCACGACCTTTACGGTCTTTCTGGTGCTTATGTTGGCCTGCCATTTATTTATGATGGGCGGTCATTCGCATGGTGGCCACGGTCATAATGCCAACGCCGATGCCCACGAAACGAATCCTGCAAAGAAAGGAGAAAAGTCATGTCATTAAGTCCCAAACGCTTTGGTCTGGCCTGCGCCTCGGCTGCCGCACTTTTCTATCTCGGTTGCGTCTTCCTGATGGCAGTGGCCGGCCCGCAAACTTTAGCCTTTTTCTTCAACGGACTCTTTCATGGTCTGGATCTGAAACCGATTCTACTCGAGTCGGTCAGCCCATGGATCACGGTGACAGGATTAATCAACACATTCATCCTTAGCTGGCTGTTCGGTGCCTTCATCGCGGTGGTCTATAACCTATCGGGGCGTCTGGACGGAAAAGTCGAATGAGACGTTTAATCGCTACCTCATGGATACCGAGCGCGACTTTAGGCGCATTCATCACTATTAGTCTGGGGCATCCGATGCTTGAATGGATCCATTTATGGCGTTCGGGAGAGGTGGCTGATTCGTCAGTGATCCAAACAATTATATCTTCTATCGGAAACTCGTTAAGCGCGGATATGCTGCCGATGACTGCGGCACTCGCAGGCTTCGGCGCAATCGTGGGGTGCGCCTCCGCGTGGATCTATGCGCGGAGGGGATCTAATTCGGGAAAGCCATCGCCCTCAGAACGGGTGTTTGATGACTTACGTTCTTTGATTTCCGAGGGGGAGCATGAATCGTTGGAATTTAAGTCGTCGCTTCGATGGGATCGGAAGCTTGGGAAGGTCAATAAGCATCTGGAGGCAGTGATTGCTAAAACGCTTTGCGGCATGATGAATCACAAAGGGGGCATGCTTTTGATCGGGGTCGATGATGATGGCCAAATCCTTGGCATCGAAAAAGACTGGGAGATGCTGAAGCATTCCAACCGCGACGGCTTCGAGCAGCGAATCGTCGCTTTGGTCACTTCCTACCTCGGCGGGCAGAATACGGGTGCGGTTCGATCCGAATTTCACTGCGTCGAAGAAAAGACAATTGCAGTCGTGCGAATCAAACCCACTCACGAACCTGTGTTTTGTAAGGACGGCAATCTGCAACGCTACTACCTTCGTGCAGGCAACACCACGCGTGAATTAGATACGCAAGAAGCATTAGCGCATATAAAGGAAAGGGACAAAACTTGAGCAGTGCTCACTCTGCACTTTCCCCCAAAGTGCATCCAGCTCTGCGGATTGGCTTGCTCGCCTACATCGTGCTGACCGCTTCTGCTTGCTACGTCTTGATTTTGAAGGGGCTGGAATCCGCGCCCCCGCTCGCATTTGCGGGGTATCGGACAATCCTCGGCGGTCTATCGCTGATCTTGTTCTCTGCTCTGTCCGGTCAACGAGTGCTACCAGAAAGGCGTTTATGGGCATGGCTTCCGTTGGTGGCATTGACCGCAACGACGCTTACATTCGGATCCATGTTTCTCAGTCCGAGTTTCGCGGGTGCGGGGCTGGCTTCAATTCTCGGAAATGCCCAACCTCTGTTTATTGTTGTCATTGGATTTGTTGCATTGGGTGAGCGGCTTTCGCGCTGGCAAACGCTTGCACTGCTAGTCGGATTGGCGGGGGTGGTCATTATCATTTCACCCACTTTGGCTGACGGAAGCAGTGGCTTGTTAGTTGGCGCCTTAATCGCACTGACAACCTCTTTAGCGGCAGCAATTGGCACTGTGATTGTTCGATATCTTAAGCTCGCCGATTCGCTTTTACAGTTCACTGGGTGTCAGCTCTTTGCCGGTGGCGTCCTGCTCATCTTGCTATCCATCGTCTGGGGTGAACCTGTGATTGCTTGGAATTGGAGTTTTGTCGGAATTGTTGTGATACTCGGAATTTTTAACTCGGCCATAGTCACATGGGCATGGTTTTATCTGCTACAAAGAGAGAAAGCGGGGAAGTTAAGCATCTACCTCTTTCTGACGCCTGTTCTAGGAATCGTCTGGGCGATGCTTTTCGCCAATGAGCAGCCGCATCCTGCCTCTTGGGTGGGGGGCGCGTTCGTTCTAATCGCAGTTTTTCTAAAAGAATTTGAGGGTTTCCGAAATCGCCTCCGTTTAAATAAGTGACACATGACGTGTCCAAAAAAACTCAATAAAAGGCATACTATGAAAAAATTAATGTCAGTTCTTATCCTCTCCGCCCTAGGCATGGCTACCCTAGCAACAGCCGCACCTCGTGGTCCGTCTTGGACACCTCAAAGATCTTTAAGCACGGTCGAGGATTTTCAGGCCCTAAAGCCGGGGGATACGGTCGCCCAAGTCTGTAAAATGTGTGATTCGGTCTCCATGGTGAAAATCAAATCCAAGGAGCAAGCCATGGCGTATTGCAAGGAGGGTGCAATGATCGGTTGTCCCAGTTGCAAATCGAAGGCCAAAGTGACAGTGCGTGGCCCTCGTCCTGAAAACCCCCGTAGGACTGTTAGTTACGTCGGTAAAAATGATGAAGCCTGCATGTTTATGGCTAAAGTCGATGCAGTCGGTGAAACGCACAAGTCGATTGATCGTGGGGCGGATGCCCCACATCGCTAAAATTGCCTAGCTATCAGCGCCGTGGTTTCAATGAGCCACGACGCTTTTTTTTAAAAAAAGGCTATCGTTCTAATCACAGTCTTTCGAACAGAAACGCAAAGAAGGAAACAATTATATGGAAGAACACATTGCACACTCCGGAGCTTGGGGCATCGCCCTGATCGTGATCGTCATCGCCTCATGGCTGCTCTACCGCTACCTCGCGCCCAAAACTTGGAAGGAATGGGCGAGTGCCGGCGTGATCCAGGCCTTCATCATCGCTCTCTATGCCGAGATGTATGGCTTTCCGCTCACCATCTATCTGCTCGTCCGGTTCTTCGGGCTTGATGCGACTGGCCTCAACGCCAACCTTTGGTCCACGCTGCTGGGCTACGGAGAAACAGGCATGATGATCTCGATGATCCTCGGCTACGTGCTTCTATTCGCCGGCTTTGGAATCTTTATGGAAGGTTGGCGGGAACTTCACCGCGCCCGAAAGGAAGGCCGACTCGTCACGGATCGCCTCTATGGTTTGGTGCGGCACCCGCAATACACCGGACTTTTCATTGCGCTATTCGGCGAGGGTATCGTGCATTGGCCCACAGTTTTCTCCGTCGCGCTATTCCCCGTCATCGTGCTTGCCTATTCCCTATTGGCGCGAAGTGAGGAGCGAAAAGTCGAGGAACAATTCGGCGAAGAGTACCGCGCCTACCGGAAACGGGTGCCAATGTTCATCCCTCGCTGGGGGCAATGGGGTGCCATGACTAGCACGCGAGACAATACGTCTAATTGAATCTCTCCAGCCCTCGGGCAACCGAAATCGTAAGCACCATTAAAACAAACCAGAAACAACGAACATGAACCAATCCAATACCAAAACCGAAGCCATCGACCCGATCTGCGGCATGACCATCGACACCACCACCGCTCTCCACGCCGAACGCGATGGCAAGACGTTCTACTTTTGTGGCGAGCGCTGCCGGGAGAAATTCCTGTCCACTCCCGACGAAAAATCCGGTGGCTGCTGTGGATAAACGTCCATGCGAACGCGCCCAGCAGCCGTAGCGAGAAATAAATTTGCGAACGCAGCGTTCGATGAAGCAACAAAATAAACCAAAAGGAAAACACAGTTGTGAAAATGAAAAACAAATGGATGATACTGTTGAGTTTTGTGGCCGGCATTCTGGTCACCCTCGTCGTGCCGATAATCCTCCTGGCCATGGGCGCAATCAACATGGGGGCTGACGTAAAGCCAGGCCTCATCGAACGGACCATCGCGCCGTGGGCGCTGGACCGGTCGGTGGAAAAGCGTGCCCCGACGGAAACCAATCCATACGCCGGTAATTCGGCAGCCATCGCCACGGGTCTGGACCATTATCGCGAGAATTGCGTCATGTGCCATGGAGCGCCCGGCGTGGAAGCCGCCGACTTATCCAAGGGAATCTATCCGTCCGCACCTTCGTTAGACAAAGAAAACGACACGTCGGACGGAGAGTTTTTCTGGGTTGTCAAACATGGCATCCGGATGACAGCCATGCCCGCCTTCGGCCCCACGCACACGGATGACGATATCTGGAAAATCGTCGCCTTCATCCGCCAACTGCCTGATCTAACCCCGCAGGAACGCAACTCACTGCGGGCGGAAACCGACGAAGAAACAGATCATCATTGAGTGGAAATCAATACCCCGCAGTGAAGTAAACACATATAACCACAAAAGGAAAATCATGTCTGAAAATGTCGCCGATGTTCTAGTCTCCATACTCGTGAAAGTGGGAGTGAAACGGGTTTACGCGGTCACCGGAGACAGCCTCAATCCCATCAACGACGCCGTCCGTCGCGATGGACGGCTGCAATGGATTCACGTCCGCCACGAAGAAGCGGGTGCCTATGCCGCCTCGATGGAAGCCGAGCTGGAAGGCATCGGCTGCTGCATGGGAAGTAGCGGTCCCGGTCATGTCCACCTCGTCAACGGCCTTTACGATGCCAACCGCGCCGGGAACCCGGTCATCGCCATCGCCACAACCGTGACCACCGACAAACTCGGTTTGGAAAGTTTCCAAGAGACCAACGTCACCAAGCTCTTCGACGATTGCTCGAAATACTGCTTCATGGCGAACACGCCCACTCAGGCAATCCACGCCCTGCAAACGGGCATCCAGCATGCGATCAGCAAGCGTGGCGTCGCGGTGATCGGCCTGCCGGGAGATGTTTCCGAAGCGGACGCCCCCGAACTCGCGACTGGGGAAAAGAATTTCTTCCCACGCTCCTCGACCGTCCCATCGGAGGAGGAAATCAGTGAGTTAGCCGAGGTGATCAAGTCGAACAAAAAAATCATGATCTACTGCGGCTACGGCTGCCGACACGCACAAAGCCAGATCATGGCGCTCGCCGAAAAACTGCGCGCACCGATGGGCTACAGCTATCGCGGAAAAATCTTTTTCGACAAGGAGGACAACCCGTATGCGGTCGGCATGAACGGCCTGCTGGGCATGAAATCCGGCTTCACCGCCATGCAGGAAGCGGATGTCCTGCTGATGCTGGGCACCGATTTCCCCTACACCGAATTTCTCCCGGAAAAGAACATTATCATCCAAGTCGATATCAAGCCGGAGCGCATCGGACGTCGTGCAAAAGTGGACTACGGCTACTGTGGCGACATAGCCCCTAGCTTGGAAAACCTTCTCCCGCTGCTCGATGAGAAATACGACAACGATTTCCTCAACGACATGCGCGAGCTGCACGCATCGGTAGAGAAAAAATACCAGAGCTATGTCGATGAGCATTCGAAAAAGGACATGATCCATCCGGAATACGTCGCCGCCGTGATCGACACGCTCGCCACCGACGATGCGATTTTCACTGTCGATACGGGCATGTCGGCGGTGTGGGCAGCCCGCTATCTCCGTGGGAAGCGCGACCGCTACATGACCGGTTCTTTCAATCACGGCTCGATGGCAAACGCGATGCCTATGGCGCTCGGCGCGGCGTTGCAGCAGCCAAAGCGGCAGGTCATCGCCATGTGCGGCGATGGCGGGCTCACCATGTTGCTGGGCGATCTGATGACGATCAGCCAATACAAGGCTCCCGTGAAAATCATCGTCTTCAACAACCGCGCGCTGGCAATGGTGGAGCTGGAAATGCGGGTGGCCGGTTATCCCGATTGGGAGACGAAGATGGAGAATCCTGATTTCGCGATGGTCGCCCGGGCGATGGGTATCCGTGGCTGGACCGCGGAAAAATCCAGTGAGGTGGAGCCAGCGCTCCGGGAAGCTTTCGCCCACGACGGCCCCGCGCTGATCAATATTTTCACCGATAAAAACGCTCTCGCGATGCCACCGCATGTCACCTTCGATCAGATGAAAGGCTACGCCACCTCCATGGCCAAGCTCATGTTCACCGGCCACGTTCCGGAAGTGATCGCATTCGGCTCATCCAGCATCAAATATCTCAAAGAATTGAAATAATGCTCCAGAAAATCACGAAAACTATTACATGAGACATCTCTTTCTTCTAATCGGCCTGGTTCTTATCGGCGGTGTGGTGGCGGTCGCCTGGTTTTTCCCGGCCGCCTGGTGGCTGTTCCTAATCGTCGGTCCGCTGGTGCTACTAGGGATCTACGACATGCTTCAGAAATCACACACGATCCTGCGAAATTTCCCTGTGCTCGGTCATTTCCGATATTTTTTTGAAATGATCTCGCCGGAGATCCAGCAGTATTTCATCGAGCGCCACACGGATGGCACGCCGTTCTCCCGCAACCACCGCGCCCTCGTCTATCAAAGGGGCAAAGACCTCTCGCCCACCCATCCCTACGGCACTGAGCTGGAGATTTATAAACCGGAATACGAAGGGCTGACGCATTCGGTTTTCCCCGTCGATCCTCCGGACGATCCACCACGTGTCAGGTTCGGTGGTGCCGATTGCAAACAGCCCTACGAGGCATCGATTCTCAATATTTCCGCGATGAGCTTCGGCGCGATCAGTAAAAACGCCATCCTCGCCATGAACCACGGTGCGAAGATCGGCGGGTTCTATCAGAACACCGGTGAAGGTGGGCTCAGCAAATACCACCTCGAAGGCGGTGGCGATGTTGTCTGGCAGATAGGCACGGGATACTTCGGTTGCCGAACCGATGACGGCAATTTCGATCCGGAATCATTTCAGGAAAAATCCACGCATGATCACGTGAAAATGATCGAGCTGAAAATCTCGCAAGGTGCCAAACCTGGACACGGCGGCGTCCTTCCTGCGGGGAAAAACAACGATGAGATTGCCAAGGTTCGCCAGATCGAGGCCAACACCACCGTCTTTTCACCACCGGGACACAAGGAATTCTCCGATCCCGCCGGCCTGCTGAATTTCCTTAAAAAGCTACGCAATCTTTCCAGCGGCAAACCCGTCGGTTTCAAGCTGTGCATCGGAAAGAAATCCGAGTTCACAGCCATTTGCGAAGCGATGAAATCCACGGGCATCCTTCCGGATTTCATCACTGTTGATGGAGCGGAAGGCGGCACCGGCGCGGCGCCTCTGGAATACTCGGACTCGGTCGGCTTTCCGTTGGAGCCGGCTTTGAAATTCGTTGATAGCGAGCTGCGGAAACACGGCCTGCGCGATCAGATTCGGGTGATCGCCAGCGGGAAAGTCCTCACGGCGTTCTCCATCGTCAAGCTCATCGCCTACGGAGCGGACACCTGCAACTCCGCCCGCGCCTTCATGCTCGCCGTCGGCTGCATCCAGGCCCTGCGCTGCGATACCAATAAATGTCCCTCCGGGGTTGCCACCCAGGATCCGAAGCTGATGAAAGGTCTCGTGGTCGATGAAAAGAAGCACCGGGTTGCGAACTTCCACCGCCGCACTGTGAAAGCCGCGCTCGACCTTGCGGCTGCTTGCGGAGCCAAGCATATCGCGGACGTCACCCCGGATCTCCTCATCCACGGCACCGACTGGCAGCGCGAAGGCGGGACGACAGCGGGCTGAACCAAAAAAGAAAGCTGTTGATCGCCAGAATCTATAATCTGAGCCTTCATATGGAAAAATAACACCCGACTAAAAATGAAAAAGATGCCCGATAAATCTTCTAAATATCAAGCGGATAGCCTCTCGCTGATTGGTGCTATTGCCTTGGGCACTGGTGTGATGATCGGTGCGGGAATTTTCGCACTGACTGGACAGATGGCCGAGATGACTGGCAGTTTGTTTCCCTTGGCCTTCCTTTCCGCCGCGCTGATCGTCTCGTTCAGCGCCTACTCCTACGTCAAACTGTCCAATGCCTATCCCTCTGCTGGCGGGATCGCTATGTATCTAAAAGAGGCGTATGGCCGAACGCTACCCACCGCATTCTTTTCGCTGTTAATGTATTTTTCCATGGTCATCGCTCAGAGCTTTCTGGCGCGAACTTTCGGAGCTTACACCCTGCAGTTGTTTAAGATTGATGACAATAGCCTGCTGGTTCCCGTTCTGGGGGTGGGACTATTGCTGACGGCTTTTCTGATCAACCTGTCTGCTAATAAATTGATTCAAGGCATCTCGACTGGTCTCGGCTTCATCAAGATTGGCGGTATTGTTCTGTTCGGAGTAGTCGGGGTATGGGCGGCGGACTCGGTGAAAATGGATTTTTCCGCAACAGCCCCCGGAGCATCGGTGACCAGTTTTATAGGTGCCACCGCACTCGGCATTCTGGCTTTCAAGGGCTTTACCACCATTACCAACAGCGGATCGGAACTAAAAGACCCGCACAGAAACTTGGGCAGAGCCATCACGATCTCAATCGCTCTCTGTGTGGTGATTTATGCGCTGGTAGGCTTCGCGGTTTCCAGCAATCTGTCTCTGGAAGAGATCATCGCCACGCGCAACTACTCCCTCGCCGCTGCCGCTCGACCGGCGCTGGGTGAATACGCGGTTTGGTTTACGGTGATCCTAGCCATGCTGGCCACGGCGGGCGGTATCATCGCCAGCATTTTCGCGGTCTCACGCATGCTGGCCATGCTGACCGAGATGAAGCTAGTCCCCCATCGCCACTTCCACATGCCAGGCAGCATTCAAAAACATACGCTGGTCTATACGGTCGTGCTGGGCCTACTGCTGACGGCTTTCTTTGACCTCTCCAGGATCGCGGCGCTCGGCATCATCTTTTATCTGATCATGGACATCGCCGTGCACTGGGGCGTGCTGCGCCACCTGAGAAAAGAGATCAAGGCCAATCCCGTGATTCCGGTCATCGCAATCGTTCTAGATCTGATCGTTCTCGGCGGCTTTCTCTGGGTGAAAGGCGGTTTGGATCCACTGGTTCTTATCGTGGCGGCAGTCGTCATGGCGGCGATTCTGATCACGGAGTTTTTCTTCCTCCGAAGCCAATCTCCCGAGGAACCTCCGGAGCATTCCCATTCCAGCTGATGGATTTGACTCACCCAGACTGCTGCCTGCCCTCGCTGACGACAGAAGGCGAAGCCCACGCCATCCTCTATACCGAGGGCGACGATCTCTATGCGGCGATGATCGACTCCATCGCCAATGCGCGGCACGAGGTAGGTTTAGAAAGCTACCTCTTTGCTGACGATGAGGTGGGAAGGCGTTTCGCAGACGTGCTGGCCAAAAAGGCCTCGGCGGGTGTTCGCGTGCGATTGCTGCTCGACGCCGAGGGCTCTCGCTCCCGTTGGTCCAAAAGACTGGCGCGGCGTCTGAGGAAAAGCGGAGTCGAGGTGCGACGGTTTCGACCGTGGCGCTGGGGGCGTCTGCGACGATACTGGCAGCGGAGCCATCGGAAGTTGCTCGTCGTGGACGACGAGGTGGCGTATCTGGGAGGGTTTAATATTCATCGAGAGAGTTCTCGTGAATTTCACGGGGAGCAGCGGTGGCGCGACACGCATGTTCGCCTCGTTGGCCCGCTCGCTCGACAAGCAGCGGCCTGCTTTACCGCGTTTTGGCGGCGCGAGCTTGACTGGGAACCGCTGCAATCCGTGTCGCCCGGGAGCGTGCTCATGCCGAACCAAACTCGTGCCTGCTCACACCACCTGCGTTGCACTTACAGAGCCCTATTTGCGGAGGCCCGGCAGAGCATTCAAATCGCCACACCTTATTTCGTGCCCGATCGCCGGACGCAACACGGATTAGTTGAGGCGGCGCGGCGCGGGGTGAAAGTAAGCCTGCTGGTTCCACGCAAAAGCGATGTGCCCATCGCCCGTTGGGCAGCCCGCGCCGCCTACGCGCATCTGTTGGCTGCCGGAGTCAGAATTTATGAGTATCTCCCGCGGATGCTCCACGCCAAGACCACAGTTATTGATGGTAATTGGGCAATGCTCGGCACGGCAAATATGGACTACCGAAGCTTTCTCTTGAACTACGAACTGAACCTGATCACTCGTGATGAGCATCTGTGCCGTCAGCTTCAGACCCAATTTGAGCAGGATTTGACAGAGTCGGCTGAGATCGGTCGGCAAGTCTGGGCGCAACGAAAGTGGAAGGAGTATTTTTTCGAAGCCATCGGCTGGCTGAGCCGCAAGTGGCTTTGAAGCCGACATGTGGGAAAAGGAAGCGCTGTAGGCACTTGGATCCTTCCTTCTAATCGCATTTTTTCTAAAAGAATTTGAGGGTTTTCGAGGTCGCCTGCGTTTAAGTGAGCCTAGGCCGGCTAATCCCACTGATTAGCAAGCTGTTCAAAAAATAGAAACAAACTCGAACCATAAAAATCATGAAAATCAATCACACACGCGCACTCGCACTCAGCCTCATTGGTTTCGCTTTCGCCACCCCAGCCCTCCTGGCGGAAAATGGCCACAATCATGCGGCCTCCAGCCATGGTCACGCCGCCCACGCGCCCGCCGGCCATGAAGCCCACGCCGACCATATGCTGGAAGGCTACGCCGTCGTTTCCACCGCACTTTATAAGGACGACCTCGCCGCCGCCAAAAAGGCCGCAAGCGGGATGGTCAAGCATGACAAGCACAGCGCCATGGCCAAGCAAGCCCAGGCGATTGCCGACAGCAAGGATCTCGAAACCGCCCGCATGCATTTCAAGATGCTGAGCGACGTGGCCATTCCCGTCGCCAAGAAGGAAAAGACCATGCACCAGATGCATTGCCCAATGGCGGCAGATGGCAAGGGTGCTGACTGGCTCCAGAAATCAGCTGATGAAGTGCAGAATCCTTATTTTGGCGCTCGTATGCCGCACTGTGGCAAAATGGTAAAGTGATCTACGGTCGCCTTATGGATCAGATTCTCTACAACAGCATCAAATATATCGGCAAGTTCCACCTGATGGTAATCCACTTTCCAATCGCGTTCCTGCTTGCCGGAGGTTTGGTCCAGTGGTATCAGGTGATTTACAAAAAAGGCGGATCACTTGTCCCGGTATTACTCTGGTTCGGAGCGGTCGGAGCCGCTGCTGCGGCGACTATCGGCTGGATGTATGCCTATGATTCGGTTTATTTCGGGGAAGACGACAATCTGCTATTCTGGCACCGCTGGCTGGGAACCGGCACCGCGATCCTTGCCCTGACCGTCCTGTCGCTACGAAACAAGCTGAGCCCGAAGGCACTTGCGATCGCACTCACGCTCTGTGCCGGACTGGTCACCGCAGCAGCTCACTTCGGGGCGAGTCTCGTCTATGGGCCTGATTTCCTAATGAAATTCTGATAGGGGTCATATACTTGGAAAGTGCTGTAAGGTTCCCTCACAAATTCTGCCAAAGCCTTTTGACGAATTCGAAGACTAATTTGTCCTGAACCACACATATGAGCCAACATAATCACGATCATTCGCATAAGCCAGAACATCCAGCAGACGATGAAGCGCACGAATGCTGCCATAACATGGAACATTCTCATGATGCGCATAATCATGAAGATTCGGTCACGCCTTCGGCTTCAGCTAAATACTTTTGTCCGATGTGTGAAGGGGTGGAGTCCGATAAACCGGGCGACTGCCCGAAATGCGGCATGCGACTGGAGCGCAACCCTGCTTTCAAAACGGCCAAGCAAGCTACCATTTGGACTTGTCCGATGCATCCGGAAATTCAGAAACCGAAGCCCGGGGCCTGCCCGAAATGCGGGATGGATCTCGAACCGATGGATGGTTCGGATGAGGACGACGAGGAAGCAGGCGAGATCAAAAGCTTAAAGCGAAAGATGCTGTTCGCAGCCATCCTTACTGTGCCCATTTTGCTCCTGGCTTTCGACAGCATGATTCCTGGCTTGTCCTTTGACGCATTTCTTTCGCCCAAGTTGCAGGGTTGGCTCGAACTCCTCTTGGCGACGCCCGTCATCCTCTGGGCGGGTGGTATGTTCTTTACCCGCGGATGGCGCTCACTCGTCAATCGCAGTCTGAACATGTTCACCCTGATCATGCTGGGTGTGGGGGCGGCGTATGCCTATAGCGTGGTGGCGGTGATCTTTCCGGGGATTTTCCCAGAATCCTTTAAACGTCATGGTGAGGTCGCGCTCTACTTTGAAGCGGGCGCTGTGATTACGGCTTTGATCTTGTTTGGTCAGTGGCTGGAGGCCCGTGCGCGGCGGCAGACCGGACAAGCGATTCAAAGCTTAATGGATCTCGCGGCTAAAACAGCGCACCGAGTCAATGAGAACGGCGACGAAGAGGAAGTCGAAATCGACGACATTCAGAAAGGCGATCGCCTGCGTGTGCGCCCCGGCGAGAAGATTCCACTCGATGGAAAAATCGTCGATGGGAAGAGCACGATCGACGAATCTATGATTACGGGCGAGCCGATGCCAGTGGAGAAGAGCAACGGCGATCAAGTGATTGGCGCGACGGTGAATCAGACCGGTAGCTTTGTGATGGAGGCAGAAGCTGTGGGCGAAGAGACCATGCTTGCGCAGATCGTCAACATGGTCGCTCAAGCGCAGCGCAGTCGTGCCCCCATTCAAAAGATGGCCGATCAGGTGGCGGGTTATTTCGTGCCTGCGGTGGTTCTCGTCGCAATCATCGCGTTTATCGTCTGGGCGATTTTTGGTCCTGCGCCTGCAATGGCTTATGCTATCGTAGTGGCTGTTTCCGTGCTCATTATCGCCTGCCCCTGTGCGCTAGGATTAGCCACACCCATGTCGATCATGGTGGGCGTGGGCAAAGGTGCGCAAAATGGCATCTTAGTGAAAAATGCTGAATCAATTGAGAGGGCAGAAAAAGTCACGCATTTGATTACCGACAAAACCGGGACACTGACCCAAGGCAAACCCTCCGTCCTGGAGGTTGAATCTGCCGAAGGACAGGACTCGTCGAAGTGGTTGGCACTCGCCGCTGCCGTGGAAACCCAATCCGAGCACCCGCTGGCTCGGGCAGTGGTCGATAAGGCAAAAGCGGAAGAGTTGCAGATCCCTGATATTTCGGAATTCGAAAGCACGACGGGCGGCGGTGTCCACGCGCATGTGAATGGTCAACTCATACGAGTGGGTAAACGTGGCTTCATCGAGTCGAGCGATATTTCGATTTCGGAGGATCTGGGGTACATTGAGGAGCGTTTGCAGGGAGAAGCCAAGACAGTGATTTGGGTTTCCAGAGGGGATCAATTGTTGGGTCTGATCGCTATTGCTGACCCGATTAAAAAGACGTCGAAGGAGGCAATTGAATCGCTGCACGCCATGGGCATCACAGTCGTCATGTGCACGGGCGATAATTCGCGCACGGCCAAGGCAGTCGCCAAAGAGCTTGGAATCGATGAGGTGCATGCTGAAGTATCTCCTGAGGATAAACAGCGCATTGTAAACGACCTGAAAGCCAAAGGCCACGTGGTCGCTATGGCTGGCGATGGTATCAATGACGCGCCCGCCCTCGCCGCAGCCGATGTCGGCATTGCCATGGGCACTGGAACCGACGTCGCGATTGAAAGTGCGGGCATGACTTTAGTTAAAGGCGACCTTCGCGGGATCGTTGGTGGACTAAAACTCAGTCGAGCCGTCATGCGTAATATTCGGCAAAATCTATTCTTCGCCTTTATCTACAATGCGGTCGGCGTGCCCATTGCAGCGGGAGTTCTGTATCCTTTCTTTGGAGTTCTATTGAGCCCGATGATCGCGGGAGCTGCCATGGCCTTTAGCTCAGTCTCGGTGGTGACGAATGCGCTGCGATTGAAGAAGCTCTCCCTAGATAAATAACTGTTGCGACACTATAGCGGACGACACGTCTCTACTCGAATTTAAAATACAAAATTACAAAACTCCAAATATTATGAAAAGCGAAACTCCCTTCACATCTCACATGGATCGACGCCGGTTTCTCCAGAAGCTGGGCACTGGTGTCTTTGTTACCAGTTTAGGTGGCCTGTTACCGCGTCCTTCATGGGCGGGCATCGTTGGGCAAAGCCTTACAGACGTTGATATCCGTAATCGCTATGATTTGAATATTGATTACATGCCGTTCATGCTAAATGGCAAAAAAGAGCGGATTAAAGCGACCGCGATCAACGGAACAGTGCCGGGCCCACTGCTGCGATTACGTGAGGGTGATGATGTGCAGCTAAATGTTACGAACTCGCTGATGGATACGAAACACTCCTCGATTCATTGGCATGGCTTGCTCGTCCCGCCAGAGATGGATGGCGTGCCGGGAATTAGTTTCAAAGGAATCCCGCCTGGGGAAACTTTCAACTACCGGTTTAAGCTCAAGCAGTCGGGCACTTATTGGTATCATAGCCATTCCGGCTTCCAAGAGCAGACCGGCACTTACGGTCCGTTGGTGATAGAGCCGAAGGAAAAAGAACCGTTTAAATATGATCGGGATTACACCGTCGTCCTCTCCGACTGGACGTCCGATGGCCCGGATGCCGCCTTCCGGAACATGACGATGAGCGACGGCTATTACAATTATCAGCAGCGCACAATTGGCGATTTCTTCGATGACGCAAGCGAGCGTGGCTTGAAGAAGACCGTAGCCGACCGCTTAGCGTGGGGCAAGATGCGCATGAGTCCCGTCGATTTGGCGGGAATTACTGGCGCGGAATATACCTATCTAATGAATGGGCTGGCACCCGATTCGAATTGGACCGCACTCTTCAATCCTGGTGAAACTATCCGTCTGCGCTTTATTGCAGCTGGCGCAATGAGCATCTTCGATGTGCGCATTCCAGGCCTCGATATGCAGGTGGTGATGGTCGACGGGAAAGCAGTCAAGCCGGTCGACGTCCACGAGTTCCGTATCAGTGCGGCTGAGACTTACGACGTCCTCGTCACTCCACAGAAAGATCAACCCTTCACCATTTTTGCTGAATCATTGGACCGCAGTGGCTATGCTCGGGGCACCCTTTCCCCGGAGGCCGGACTCACCGCTGTCATACCCAGACTGCGCCCTCGCCCCGTGCGCAAACTCGACGATATGGGTATGGGTATGATGGATGATAAAATTTTCGGCGGCGGTACGATGGATCACGCAGCCATGAAAAACATGGGGGAAGATTCTATGGCTGGGATGAAGGGCAGCCCAACGACGACATCGACCGCAATCCCCGCCCCCGTCGGGCCCGAACCCTTCAAGCCAGAGGACAAGGTCAACATAGCCATGGTCATTATGAACCCGCAAGATCGCGTCGCCGAACCGGGTATCGGTCTCGGTGAAGACGGCTGGAAAGTCCTCACCTACGCCGACCTTATCAACGACTCGGGGCAACCTTACACACCCATGGTCGACCGCGAAATGACGATCAATATTACGGCCAACATGGAACGTTCTATATTCTCCTTTGATGGTTTAAAGTATTCACAACAACCCGGGCCGTATAACTTCCGCCACAACGAACGCCTGCGCTTATGGCTCGTTAACCATACCATGATGGAGCATCCGATTCACCTCCACGGCATGTGGATGCAAATCGAAAACGGGCAACCGCACGACAAGATCCCCTACAAGCACACGATACTGGTCAAACCTGGCGAGAAAATCTCCGCTTTGATTACACCCATCGAAAAAGGCGACTGGGCGTTTCATTGTCACCTGCTTTACCACATGGACGCGGGCATGTTCCAAGTCGTTAGTGTATCCTAATCTTAAAAAGAAAGTATTTATAATGAATTACAAATTACCGATTCAACTGGGCGCACTCGCCTCCCTCTTGCTCTATCCAACCGCACACGCGCAGCACGAAGGCCATTCTCAGATGTCGATGGACATGTCTCAAGGAGACAAACCAGATGGAATGTCGATGGACCTGTCTCAATCGCCTCCAATGCGCTCACCAACAGGGCAGAAGATTTCCAAGTATGCGCCCAAGATGGAAAACGGCTTTGGTGAGTCCGTGCATGATAACATGCTTTTCTATTTTTTCAGAGGAGACCGCCTAGAATACCGATCCTTTGACGAGGGGGAGGCAGTTCTTTGGGATTTCCGGACATGGGTGATGAGCGACTACAATAAACTCTACCTGGAGACCGAGGGCGAATGGTCGATTGACGATGATGCATTTGATAACGCAGAAGGAAGACTGCTCTATGGCCACGCGATAGCACCCTTCTGGGATGTGCGCGGAGGCGTGCGCTACGATTTTGAGCCCGACCCCGAACGAGCCTATGCAGTCCTTGGTATTTTAGGGCTGGCTCCTCAATGGTTTGAGGTCGATGCCAACCTCTACTTGAGTGACGAGGGCGACGTGTCTTTCAGGATTGAATCAGAATATGACATCCTGCTGACCCAACGACTGATTTTGCAACCCCGCCTTGAACTGGAAGTCTCTGCTCAGGATGTGCCTGAGTATAGCACCTATGCAGGTTTCACTGGCGTTGAAATCGGACTCAGGTTACGCTATGAAATCAGCCGCAAGTTCGCACCGTATATCGGGATCAGTTGGGAATCCGCTCTCGGCGAATCCGCCAATCGTATCGAATCTGGCGGTGGCGACCCCGACGCGACTTCGTTTGTTGCTGGCGTGAAGTTCTGGTTTTAAGGCGGATTCACGGGCAATCCGGACGCCGATTGCAATCCATCACACTATAGCAGAATGTTGCCGACCAAGTAAGGATGATGATTCCGGTCAGAAAGATGCAGGGACAGACGAGACAGGCCTAGCCTGAACTTTGCCTCGCCTCGCCTGGCCTAGCCATCGCTACCTGTGCAAGCCGGATTAGTTGCGGGGTATCCAGGAGTTCACTAGCGGTCGGTGATCTCTCGCCCAATCGGAGGCAACTTCCAAAGCGTCGTCATCTGACGCGTCGATGGCTAGCATCAGCGTGAGTAATTGCGCCTCGGTCAGAGTGAAGTTTTTCAAGAAATCTGCCACTTCAGGCATCTCTGCAGAAAAGCCAGCACGCGCGATTTTACGTAATCCATCGATTGGATAGACGCCCTTCGGGTCTTGCAGCACTTTTAGGTCGAAGCGCCCAAACATCCAATGCGGCTTCCAGCCTGTCACGACTATGGGCTGCTTGTTTAGGATGGCTTCACTCAAGGCCGCTGTCATGGCGGGGCCGCTGGAGTTAATCTGGACAAGGTCGAGATCGTATTCATCGATGGCGATAGTGGTATTCTTGGTGATTCCAGCGCCCGTGCCGATGCCGGTGATTTTGCCGTCTAACTCATCGGCTATTGTATTCAAATCTTCGATACTGTCGATTTCCATATAGGCGGGCACCACTAAGCCAGTCACTCCATAGCCAAAAGTAGTGCCGAGATTTTCAAGTCCGTCGCCGAAGGTTTCCCAGTATTCGCTATGCGTATTCGGCAACCAGGCATCGAGAAAAAGATCCTGATCGCCACTGGCGAGGGCGGCAAAGATGATGCCAGGGTCGGCTTGAGTGAGTTCCACATCATAGCCCATCTCTTCGTCGAGCACGACGGCGGCCAGATGTGTCATGGCGATGCCTTCTGCCCAGTTTGGATAAGCGATCTTAATTGTCTCAGCAGAGAGACCCAACGAAGCGGTGCCGGCTGCGAGCAGTGTGATTATTTTTTTTGTTTTGATCATAGTTTTATTTTTGGTTTTTTGTTTTTGGAGTGCCCAGTGCTTGAGTCACTCGGTCGAGATAAATGGCAAGAATGACAACGGCGATCCCCCCTTCGAAGCCGAGGCCTAGTTTCATTTGAGTAATGCCACCCAAGACTACTTCACCCAAGCCGCCCGCACCAATCATTCCGCCGATTACGACCATAGAGAGAGCGAGCATAATCGTCTGATTCACGCCAGCGAGAATAGTTGGCATGGCAATCGGGAGTTGCGCTTTAAAGAGGAGTTGGGTAGCCGTTGCACCGAAGGCTTGGCCAGCCTCGACCACTTCACTAGGCACTTGCCGGATACCGAGACTGGTGAGTCGTACCGCCGGTGGCATCGCAAAGATAAGTGTGGCCACAGCCCCAGGCACTTTGCCCAGACCAAAGAAAATAACAGCGGGTATCAGATAAACAAAGGCGGGCATCGTTTGCATAAAGTCGAGAATAGGACGCGTGCCGCGGTCAATGAGCGTGGAGCGCGCCGCAGCGATCCCGATCGGTACTCCTAAAATGAGTGCGAACACCGTCGCGGAAATAACCAACGCGAGCGACTCAATGGTAGCGACCCACATTTGCATCGTGAGGATCAGGAAGAAACCGACCAAGGTAAAGACGACCATGGCGCGCCCTACGACCAGCCAAGCGATCAGCGCAAGCAATAAGATCGTCGCAGCCAGTGGATACCAAGACAGGCGCTCGGGGTTCAGGAGGCGGATCTGTGTGTTTGCGGTTTGGATGAGATTTGCCAATTCGCTGTTGCCCTCGGCAAAATAGCGTTGGCTGACTTTCAGCATATCGAGCAACTCATCATAGCTGCGAGTATTGATAAATTCGCTGCGCCGCTCAAATGGCTCGCTTGCTGACACCTCGCGGAAGTCCTCTAGCAGTTGGTCTGACTCTTCGATCAGGGTGAGTGCGTAGTAGCGATCGCGCGTGCCTTGGAGTGCTTGGATTTGTGAAGCATCTAGGCTGCTAGGGCGACTCGCCCGGATGGCTAGCAAAGCTTCGTTGAGCCCGTCGTAGACATCATCGTATTCCTGGCTACGTGTGCGGCGTATGTCGCGCAAGGCGTCTTCTGTACTGGCGCGCGCTTTATAGGCGGCGCTACTGCGGTCGTCGCTTTCAGGTAGTTTTTGTAGTAGCGTTTGCAGAATGCTTTCGGCGTCGGAGAAGTCACTCGGCTCAGTCGCTTGCAGTCCAGTTTGAAGCGCAGTAAAATCCTTTGCCATCGCCTCTGCAGTCTCGGTATCGACCTGCTGCCCGAGTGTGTTGAGGCGCCAGAATTCGCTGGCACCAAATAGGCAGGCCACGATGAGTGCTGTCGGCAGAAAATATTTTGCACCGCCCAGCCGCTTAGCCACCAAACCTACGATCAAAGCCAAGAGCATTCCAAATAGGACGGAGGCATAGACCGTTTCACTGTTAAGTAAGAGGACATTTTCCAGCACCTTAATCGAGAAATCGAGGACATTACTGGTCAAGTCAAAGGCACCCTTGAATGACTCCTTGAGCCAGCCAACGAGTGATTCAAAATTTTCGCCTATGGGAAGTTCAATCATGATGTGGGTGTTCCTGCGATGCCCTCGAGAATAGCGGAGCGAGTGACGATGCCGTAGAAGTGGCCGCTTTCTTCGACTACTGCGAGGGGGATGATATTGCGCGCCGAAGCTTCCAGTAGTTCAGCGATCGGTATCTCGGGGCGCGTGGTGAAATAGTCGGTCTTGAGGATTGGCTTAATCGTTGCTTCCTCATCGTCCGACTTTTTGGTTCGATCCGCTAGTTTGACCACGTCGTCGAGCTTGATGATGCCGCGGTAGTGGCGATCACTATCGAGTACGTAAAGATAATCGACGGATTGTTTGCGCATCTGGCGGAGCGCTTGGTGAGGGCCGTGCCGGAGGTAGGCCACCTCGGTTTTGACGCTGACGGTGCCAGCGGTCACAACTTTACTGCGATCAACGTTTTCCACAAAGCTCCGCACGTAGTCGTTGGCGGGATGGCTGAGGATCTCCTCAGGTGTGCCTACTTGGACGACCGCGCCGTCTTTCATAATAGCGATGCGGTCACCGAGCTTGAGCGCCTCATCGAGATCGTGTGTGATGAATAAGATGGTGCGGTGCTGGCGTGCCTGCAGTTCGAGCAGCTCGTCCTGCAATTGCACCCGGATCAGAGGATCGAGGGCAGAGAAAGCCTCATCCATCAGTAGAATTTCAGGATCGTTAGCCAAGGCACGTGCCAGACCGACGCGCTGCTGCATACCCCCGCTCAGCGCCTGAGTCATACTTTGCTCATAGCCGCCCAGCCCAACGGTATCGATGGCAGTTTGTGCTTGGGCATAACGCGTCTCTTTCGCGATATTTTGGATTTCTAAGCCGAAGCTGACATTGTCGATGACCGAACGGTGAGGCAGCAGACCGAAGCGCTGAAAGACCATACTCATCTTCTTACGGCGTAACTCATGCAGCGTTTCTTTAGTTGTCTCAGATATATTGATGCCGTCGACTGTGATGTCGCCCGCAGTCGCCTCGATTAAGCGGTTGACGCAACGGATCACGGTCGACTTGCCACTTCCCGAAAGCCCCATAATCACGAATATCTCGCGCTTTTTGACTTCGAAGGAGGCATTATCGATGCCCACCGTGCAGCCGGTCTTCTTTAAAATCTCTTTCTTAGAAATCCCTTCTTTAAGCATAGGCAAAGCCCGCTCCTTGGCGCGGTGACCAAAGATTTTGTAAAGATTTTTAACTTCGACGATCGTGTCGTTGCTCATAATAGGCGTGGTGCGTGGGTTAAAAGTAGTAACCGAAATTGATGTTGAAGCGGGACTGCCACTCGTTGTCAGGGTTGCTCCCAAAGCGACTACCAAAGGCAGTCTCATTCCCGATAAAGTCATTGCCATTTGAGGTGGCCAGTTCGGTATAAATAAACCAGTTTCCGCGCGCCCAAGCTGCCCCGATTGTGAAGAATTCACTGTCGTTGAAGCTACTTTCCTGCTTCACGATTGAACTGTACTCAACGAATGGGATGACGTAATCGAGCCATTCGACTTGATCGACTTCATAGTAGTAGCTGAGTGAGATGGATGGGATCCATGCCTCTGTCGCCATTAACGTGGGAAAGTCATAAGCACCAAACTGGATGAGATCTCCGTCCGGATCGCCAGCGATATAACCGTCGATGTCGTAGTTGTAATAAGTCAATTGCGGCGCGAGCGTCCAGTTGTTCCACTTAAAAACAGGGTGGAAAGAAACGGCATAATGGTCACCGTCATCTTGTGTGCCATTGCTCTTTAGCATTCCGTATTGAGCGGAAGCACCGAAGTCCACGTCGACCTCGCCGAGGCTCGTCGTGTAAATCACGCGAACGTTGAATTGATTACGCTCTTCGTAGCCATCCCCCGATTCGTCAATGACGTCGTAGGAGTAGCGCGCGGCGTCATTACTATCGCCAGCCCATTGACCTTCGTCAGAATAATAGTAAGCAAGATCGATGCTAAACTCGCCTATATCGGTCGTATATTTAATTCCGAGATCCATATCGTCTGAAAGACCTGCGTAGTAATGTTGATCGAAAAACCAACTTTGGGAATTACCGTAAGCTCCGGGGCCAAAAGGGACCCGGTTGACACCGACTTGGACTTGGCTGTTATCTTCGAAATCGTAGCCGAGCCAACCAGTATGTAGGAAGTGGTAGTCTCCATAAAAACGATATTCAACCTTACCGAGCCAAGCGCCACGAGCGTAGTCGGCATTGATTCGAAAAGTATCGAGGCCGAAGGTGCCGCCATCATCTTCCGCCCGAGAAGGCCCGCCTGTTTTGTCGCCATAATCACCAATTGCATAATTCACGCGGATAGCTCCACCGATCTCAAGTCCTTTGAGCGCAGGGATCAGATCGCCGGGCGTGATTTTCGAAGCGCTAGGAGCGGCGGCAGCAGCGAGTGCGGCTTCTTGCGCACTCACAGCGGCCTCGCGGGAGGCCAGAGATTTGAGTCCTCGCTCCGCTTCGACTCGTTTTTGCTCGCTTTGCGCCAGCTGTTGCTTCGCCGCAATCAGCTGCGTGCTCAGCGTTTGAACTCTTTGTTCAAGCGCCTCGGTGGACTCTTGCGCCGAAGAGATGCCGCAGGTAAGAGACAGTAGGCAAACGCCAATTAAAAGGCGTTGGATTCCTCGTTTGGATGGGTTTTTTATATTCATATTTTATTATTTTTTATAACCGTTAGGATTGATAAAGATAGATGAGCCGCCAAAAGCCCAAGTTAGCGTCGCTTAAGTCTTGCCTAGAATTCGGGCGAGTTCGCCGGGACAGTTCGGATCCCGGACGTCTGAAAAATCACGGCACCTCAGCGATACTCAACGCATTCCGTCTACGCAAACGCCTCTGAAGTGGCGTATGTCTGTCTCTATACCTACTAAGCAAGCGGGTTCGGACTGTTTTTTTAAATAAGACGATAATTGGAAATGTTGAGCCGTGTCCTTAAAAAATAACACGTATTTCGGTAATCCATGGCTAGCAGAGTCGAAAAAGCTTGGCAAGCCTTTATTCGCCCGATCGCCGCTTTAATGTTTTTTTCGGCTCCTGAAACCACATCAAACGCGAGCCCCTAAACTGAAGATAGCGCCACCATCGATCTTCTTACTAACGGTTATTAACTTATTATTAAATAAAGATTTAGCTCACCGCATGAAAGCGCTCAAGCAGCCGCTTCAAGCGCAAGCTGAGCGCGACCGACGCCAGTGCGAGGCCGACCGCAAGACCCGACCATACCCCGACCGCTTCGAAACCGCCGGCGAAGCCGAGCACACCGCCAAACGGAATCGCAATGAGCCAAAAACAGACGAACAGTATGCCTGTCGGGATATTTACATCGCGCAGCCCACGCAGACCTGCGCTGCTGATGACTTGCACGCCGTCAAAGACTTGGAGAATCGCCACGACCATTAGGATTGAACCCGTCAGCGCGATTACTGCAGGATCGGGACTAAAGGCTGCGCCGATGTGCTCACCTAAGCGGTTCTATGGGGTCATTCCGAAGCGGTTCTATGGGGTCATTCCGTAAATCTTTGTATGAAATGAGCATAAGGTGAGATGTTTTTCACCTCACAAGGTTTGAATCGACTGGTATGCAAAGAGACTGCCTGCGCGGCTCCCATGTTTAACTTGGAGGCGATCCAAGGGTTTGGAGCCGAGCTTCGACGCTTTAATTGATAAGCGATCCAGATCTTCCAATCTGCCGACTTTTTCGAATCCTGAATATCGGCATCACCTTTTTCAGCAGCCCCCAGGCCGCGTTCCAGTAAAGCCTGCCACTGGAGTTCGTTCGCTTCTTTGAGAGAAGCCCCCTCCAATTGTACCGCTTGGCGATCACCCTCTTTTAACAAGCCTTCTGATTTGAGGACTTCCTTCTTAAATTCCAGAGTGCCCAATGCCCAACCAGAACACATTTTGTCAAATTCTAGCGTTTTTTGTTCTGTCTGGTCTTCAGCAAGCCATCTAAGGTAATCGCGATATTTCCTGCGACCATCAGCAGTATCCTTCAAGCCTCCTGCGGCATCCAAAGCCCCCGAAATATCCATGAAAGCAGGGCGCAACTTAGGATGGTTCAAATACCAGTAGCTAGACCAGCGGTAATCACATAACTCATCGACAGAGCATAAACCTGCCCGCACTGGGTTCAGATGAACATACTGCAACAGCCCGCCGAGATAAGAATCCTCCTCCACGATCAAACTCTTGTAGCGCCCTTGAAATAACTTTCCATGCGCTTTGCGATATTTGTGGTAACGGTTGGCAAAAGTTGATTGCAACCACTTCATACCGTAAACCAGATTCCCATGCGGAGTGCGAATGACCAGATGAAAGTGGTTGGTCATCACGCAATGAGCTTCCAGAATCCATCCGCATTTTTCGCAAGCCTCAAACAAACACCTTTCAAACGATGCATGGGCACCCTCGTTGATAAATAAATCCTGACGATAATTGCCACGATTAATCACATGGTAAACCCCGTTCTCCCGCTCGATTCGTAAACTACGCGCCATTTAGAACGTAGTTTGAACAGATAACTTGCCAGGTCAATGCAAAGATTTACGGAATGACCCCCTAGGATCCTCGGAATGACCCCCTAGGATCCTTCCCTAGGATCCTTTTTAGTTTGAACAGATAACTTGCCAGGTCAATGCAAAGATTTACGGAATGACCCCCTAGGATCCTGCGGAATGACCCCCTAGGATCCTGTTGCCAGGTCAATGCAAAGA